>Ga0209700_109497_pt1 | contig 11212 bp, 8 predicted proteins | sample SiratroredBW_FD_187528 | JGI IMG/M metagenome (GOLD analysis project Ga0209700, IMG submission 187528) | Root nodule microbial communities of legume samples collected from California, USA - Siratro red BW (SPAdes) (version 2) | ecosystem: Host-associated > Plants > Roots > Nodule | place: USA...
TTTTTTTGTATTTTTTTATTTTTGTCTTTTTTTTTGTTTTTTTTTTTTTTTTTTTTTTTTGTAATTAGAGACGTTGTATAATATAATTAAAGAGATTTACTGGAAGAGTCTTAATAGTGTTTGGACCAGTACAAGGTTCACAATCAATTTTTCTTTTTTGGTATCTATCAAGTTAGATTGGAGTTTCTCCATATCTAATTCTTTTCACATTTTCTATTTTGTTATTTGTTTGGTTGAAATTGTTGGAAATAATTCTATATGAGCTTAGTTTTCCTTGGTAATCACATCGTTAATTTCAGAATTTTTCCTAATTCTTTTCCGAAAATTTTACTAGGGCAATTAACAATTTGTATTTTTCTGTTTTTAACTCTATAATGTTGTTTTCTATTGATTGAAGTAGCCAACAATTTGTTTTGTTAATTGATCTGGCACAATTATATGATTCTGCTGCGATTCAATTTTTTTTTCGTTGCATGAGTCAGTTTTGTTCTGCATGAGATCCTAATGATAACATTGGAGAGCGAAGAATCTTTTCGTAATTGAATCATTATTCAATCAAACGAAAGATTTGTGTTCATCAATTACGATGCAATAAATTTCACTAGTGCAAAATTAGTTTCGTTTACATGAGTCAAAATTTTAAGTGGAGAATTCAGAATTGGCGTGAAAGTAGTTGTTAAATCTGTTGGAGAATCACAATCAGTGACTTCAACATGAATACGTACACAAGATGCTTGATTAGAAATGTTGAATCAGTGGTCAATGAGAATTAGTGCATGAACTCTTGCTGAAGTACAATTCATTCGATCATCTAAACTGGTGATTTGAATTCATTGGAGTAGTTGTTCGATGATTGACCTGTTGCCTTTGGAATTCATTGGAATATATTCTTTCGGTTTATGTGTATCCTTTTGCAACAAGTATGACTTTATATTTGTTAACCTTGCCTTGTTTAATCATTTTGTTTTGTTAGTCCATTTCACTCCAATTCTTTACCATGGGATGGAAGATTCACTCCTAGGTTTTATTTTTCTCGATGACATTCATCTCACTTTCATGGGTTCTATCCATTTCTCATCACATACAACTTCATCATAATATGAGGAATCATCATTTGGCATAAATAACACCGTAACTACCTATTGTTCTTCAGAAAAACCTTCACCACTTTTATAATCCTGCAGCTAGCCAGGTGCTCCCTTTCTTGCTCTTCAGGTTCTACTTTTGTTCCTGTATTTGGTTCTTCATCACTTCCATCATCACCCTAGTCAAGAGCATTTTGTGTTGCTTCTTTTGACTTTAGATTCCAATTCTAGTTTTCATCTACTTCAAATACAACATCTTTATTGGCAATAACCTTTTTATGCACTGGATCATACAGTAATCAGACTTTAGATTCTTCACTTACTCCAAGCAAGACACATTTGTGACTTCTATCATTCAGTTTGGTTCTTTTCTGTTCAAGCACGTGTACATAGGCAATGGAGCCAAACACCCTACAATAATCAACCTTGGGTTTTAGTCCACTCCATCTTTTTGCTGGTACCATCTTTTTTATGGCCTTGCTAAGGCTTCTATTGATCACATGGTTGGTCCGCTTTGCAGCTTCTGCCCATAAAGTCTTTGTCATTTATTTCTCAGTAAGTAAACATCACACCATATTCGTAATTGTTATGTTTCTTCGCTTGACTACTCCATTTTGATGTGGTGAGAAGGTTGTTGTTAGTTGCCTTTTAATTCAATGGTTTATGCAGAAATGATTGAATTGTTTTAAAGTAATTTCTCCTCTTCTATTTGCTCTTAAAGAGCCGATTGCTTTTTGTGCTTCTTTCTCAACTAAATTCTTTATGCATTTGAACATTTCAAATGTTTCACCTTTTTTTGTGAGAAAATAAACCCATGTCTGGTGAGAGTAGTAGTCTACAAACACTAACAAATAATCACCTTTTTCTACGAGAAAATAAATCCATGTCTACAAGAAACTTATGATTTACGTATATGTACTTTCTATGTTATAAGTCCTCGAAGTTTTTCTTCCTCGACTTTTAAGCACTTCTGTGGAAGAGATTTCAACTTAGCATGAACCACAAAATCGTTCAAGGTCATCTTGGTGTCTACAATGTTTCCTTTCTGAGGGTGATAAATTTTTCAAGCACATTCTTTAAATATGATAACAAAATCTTTTTCTTGGAGTTGACCAATGCTTAGCAAATTATTGGTCAATTCTGGTACAAAATAAACATCACTCACAATTTGAGTGATTCCTTCTACTTCAAATCTGACACATCTTTTTTGAAGTACAGACATGGTTGTGTTATTTTCCAATCAAACAGTATATCCGAAGCTTTCACTTAGTTCAACGAATCAAATTTTATTCCCCGTCATATGATTTGATTGGAACAACCAAAATCAAGAAACTAGATTCCAATGTCCTCAATATGTTGAACTTCAGCATGTGCCACTAATAGTACCTCCTCTTCCTTATGAAACTTAGCAAAAATTGCTTATTTTTCAAGACTTGCACATTCCAACTAATAATGTCCTTGTTTATGATACCATAAACATATAATTGCATTTCGATTTACAAAAGTCTTGGCTCTTCGAGACCCTCTCACTGAACTCCCTCTTCCTCTTTGAAAGTTGTTTCTTCTTCTTCCATTAGCATAACATGTACCTTCCTCAACTTGCAAAACTTGTTCATCACTCCTTTTTCCTCTGAGTTTTCATTCATCAACAAGTAGATAACCTCACAACTCATCCACAATTAATTGATAAATGTCCTCAGATTCCTCTATTGAGGAGACAATAAAATTAAAGTTGTCTGTGAGTGATCTAAGAATCTTCTCAACAATTTTAACGTCGTTCATATCCTCCCCGTAATTAGGCATTTTATTAGCAGTCTCCAACACTCTCCCAAAATGATCATTAACTAATTCTCCTAATTTCATCTCCAAAGTTTCAAATATTCGTCTTAGTCATTGCAGTTGCACACGTTTCACTCGAGCACTATCTTGATACTTCACCTTCATCGAATCTCACATCTGTTTGGCAGTATCTTTATGTGTTATAATCTTGAAAATTGATTTGTCAATAAGTTGAAACAAAAAATTATTTACTTTTATGTGTTATGATCTTGAAAATTGATTTGTCAATGACTTGAAACAAATAATTCTTTATTTTAAGATCTGTAAAATTTGGTTTATCCAAATTTTCTTGTTGAACTACACATATTAGTTCATTTTCTTTTGGTTTCTTGATTCGAGATTCAACAACAATCACTCCTTCGATTATACTCCTTTGATTGAAGTAAAGTTTCTACCAAGAAACTCCATTCAGACTTAGGCTCCTTTGATTATACTCCTTTGATTGAAGTAAAGTTTCTATGAAAAAACTCCATTCAAACTTAGGCTCGTAAGGTGAGCCAAAATTGCTTGTCTCTTTTGTCTTTTTAAACCCTAGTGTTTTAACTTCGTTATAGTGTTTTTCCTCTCAAACATTTATAGTTTGCTCACTGATTGAGTTAGAGCTCTCATACGAAAAATAGAATAAATTTTCACGCTTATGGACGAAAAATGAGTAAGAACCTCTCTTTTATAATAATTCCTAAATTTCACCCTTAATCCCTAAATTTCAGCAACACTAATATTTAACTCTAATAGTTGGTTCGATTGGTTCACTCGGTGGAATTCAAATCCGTGCGGACTTGATTTTCGACAGCTCTCGCAATTGCAGTTTCATTTTTCGTGTATTCAATTTAGTGGAGATTTCGTTAATCCGAGGATTGGACTTGACGCCGAAGCCGCCAACTGCGATTTGCGGTTTTGCTGTGGTGTTGCTGCTGCATCTCAATTTAAGTGAAATTGGAAATAGCAAATAGCGGATTCAATCGGTGCAATTCAGATTCAATCAATTTTTTGAAACTCAAGGTGAAGCTCACCGTGAGAATCTGTGATAAAACAGTGGCTGCTTTGGATTCAAATTCCAGCGAAACCAGTGATTGGAAGGAAAAGTGCCATTTATTCCAGTGCAAGCTCGTCGGAGATGCTGATCTAAGTAATTCAGGGATCGGTGAAGGTGAGCGATGCATTCAAATAGTGCAATTTTCATGCGTTTTAATCCAGTGCGGCGCATAATAAAAAGTGCTCCTATTGCCAAGCGTATTCGGTGCGTCAAATATGTGGTTGAAGCAAGTAGTTCAAGCAGTTGACGTAATTGAATAGCGATTTCATTCTGTGAAGAAATTAAGCAGGAGAATCATCATGTAATTGAAATAATCTTTTGTATTTGTACAGTGGAAATGAGCGGTGCCGAACCACAAGAAATCTTTCGGTGCTTTGCAATTTTCATCACGTGAATTGAATTTACTCCCAACGCGTGGCAGTGGACTAATTTCGATTTCTGGAGTGAAATTTGAATTGCTTCTCTGTGTTCTTTTTTATATTGTCTTAATTTTGTGCATTTGATTTGAGTTGAAGCATTTCTTCAAGCAGTTAGCACTCTTGGTGGAAGGTACTTTGGAACACAAATTTGATGCATATGCTGTCTCCCAAACTTGTTCAATACGGTACGTAAGGAATTGAAGACTTTGCCCGCGACGCAGTTTGATGTTTTGCTAATATTTTAATCTAATTGGTGAATTCTATTGGTGGGTCTCACGCCTTTGAAGTACCTATGATTAGGATCAAAGTGGAAACAAGTGTCAAGCTACCATTAAACGGGACCAGTGTCTTTCAATTTTATTTGACTTTTGGTGCAACAAATTTTGAAGCAGTGAATTACAACTCAAACCTAAAAAGCGTGAGAGAAAAAAAAAAAAATCATGTATAACTTTTTAATAGGGGGCCAGATTTATTGAGCCGTCGAATTCCATATTTGATTTAGTGAACAATGTAGCGGATAAAAGAGCCATCAACTCCAAAGGGAATCAGTGTAGTGTTGTGAAGCCATGCATTGCTCTGAAATTTTTGGGCCATCATTTTGAGTGGGCGGAAAATAAGTCGTGTCACCTCACTCTTCGTATCTCATGAGGCATATATTTTTAATTTATTTTGATTTTAGTTTCTTAATTTTTTTATTTTTTTTTGAGTTCTTAGTTTTCTTGACTTTTGATTGTGATATATAGTTATGAACTAAACAATTTCTAGCTTACTTGTTTTTTCTTAACATTTTCTAGTAATAATTCTAAAGACATTGTTTAGATTATTTAATTTTTAAAATATTTTTCCTTTTGTCACACTGATAGTTATGTCATACTTTTACTTCACTTGGTTTAGTTTATATTTTATTTTGTTTTTTCTTTTAATTTTCTTTTAATTCTTTTTGTTTTGTCTTAAAATATTCATTTTTTTACCTTGTGAATTGAGTTTGCATTTGTTATAGTTTTTACTTTGAATGTAAAATTCTTGATGGATTGATTGAGACTTTTTTTTTAAGAACTTAAGAGGAATATGAATGAGCATGTCAGGCAATTTTAGAGTGATACCCGAATGAATTCAATGTAAGCACTTAGAGAATTGTGTTGTAAGGACATTTTTTTTTATTATGCTAATCATTTCTATTATTTTGGGTTAGTTTTTGTTTTTTCTAATTGCTACTGTATATATGAGTTTGACTATGAAATAATATAGTAATACGATTGTTTCAAGAATAATATAGTTAAACAACAAAATTTATGTTCATAGAAAGGATCACATGCACAAATAAAATTCCAGATCAAGAATCAAAACAAGTTCTCAAATATACGACGGTTACAAACTTTAAACTCCTCAACGTCATAACTAGAAGTCAGAATCCTTGGTCAATTGCTATAAATACTTGAAAGAGGTGAAAAAGAAGAAGTTGCAAAAGACTAGAGAAGATAGAAAAAGTAGAACAAGATAAAAAGTTAAGGAGGGAAAAGGAGGAGGAGGAAAAGAGAGAAAAAGAAGAGAAAGAAATAGGAGGAAGAAAGGAGAAAGAAAGTAAAAAGAAAGATAAATATTAGAAAAATTAAAAAAAAAAAGGAAAAGTCTCTAATAACACCCATATTGAGAAAAAATCCTTAAAGGGAGATTGAAAAACCTTGAACTCTTCTTATTTAAATTATGATTCTAACTTTTTTATTGACAAAAATTACTAGCTTTTCTCCTTTTGTTTTATTGCTTAGGGAAGACTTGCATATCAAGTAGCAATGTTAAAAACAATTTGGAAAAGAAAAGGAGATAAGAAAGGAAAAAACTTTTAAAATAAATAGATATGCTTTTAATAATTTGTCTTCTTATTTTTCATTTGATTTGATTTTATGAACATTAATGGACATTGCTTCTATACATTTGTTGCTTATGAAGATGTTCTTTCTTTTTTTGTTCTTGTAGATGGAACATTTATTTTGAAATTGTTTGAGGTGTTTTTCAAGTTGGTATTTGATCATGGGGAAAGATCTCCAAACATGTTGATAATGAGAGAATTGCCTATCATATGATCTAAATTTCAATTTGGATATACTTTTGTTTTCGGACTATTTTAGATTTGAGTTATTTTTAGAACTTATGTTTGTATGTTTGTTAATTAATAAAGAGCTAAATTTGAGGTTGAATTTTATTTAAAAAGAAACATATGATGACATCATGGATGAGACCTTAAGAACTGTAGGGACAGCTTGGAGTTAGAATAGAATTTTTTAATTTTGTGTAATTTGTGATTTTGGACCTTTATTAGGCCTTATAATTATATTTTTATTTGTTTGTATTGATCCTTGTAATTATTATTATTTTTCTTGTAATTAAAGATTCTCTAGACAATAATTTTTATGGACCTTGTTATATATGTTTTAGTAATGTTTGGGCCCATGAATACAAGGTTCATAGTATATAAGTCTTTTTGTAGACTCTTGTCAACACCCAATTTCGTCTGGACAAATAAAATTATTCTAAAATATAAAACAATATAAAATAAAAATAAAAATGTGTGTTATTATTTAAATAAAAAAAAGTTTTGATTCTATTCTATTTTGTGAATAAAGTTAAAATAAAATTCGTAAAAAAGGAAAAAAAGTAAAGAAAATCAGTCTATTAAATTTGTTAAAAAAAAAAATAAAATTGTCATTAAAATGTTGCCATGTCATATGGTCTCTTTTCGCTTGCCTTTTCTGATGCCCATTAATGATACGAAAATTAATTGAAAATAAATTTAAAAAAATTTAGAAATGCTAGAAATTTGAATAGTTGATCTGATTATTATTCTGATTAATTGCAAACGATTTTGTGCTTAATAGTGATTAAATGATGATGATTTTCAATTAAATACTAATTGTCTAATAATTGATGCATTTTCTTTCTGAATTGTTATGGTCATCCTTTTTGTTTTATAGGGTCCATTTGGTTAATGTTCTAAAATAGTAATTAGATAATTTGTTTATTTTTTTAAAAGTAAAAAAAATAATGATAATAAATATATATTACAAAATAATAATGATATTAAAGTAAAATAAAAAAAGGTTTAAGTATTTATTTTTATTTTTATTGTTGTGTTATTTAGATTGCTTTCAATAAATGTAAAAATGAAAAAAAAACAATAAAGGAAATAAAACAAATTAAAAATAATAATAATAAAATGTGTCAGCCAACATTACCTCCAATATTCCCTATATTCATTTTATTTTCGAATTTGATTATATGTATGGGAGGTTATGTTGCCATAACAGCAATAATGGTACAATTCTGCCCATTTTTCAGTCTCTGTTCGTCCTTGGGATTTAACAGTCAGTTGGTGTCATAAGTCGGGATAATTAGGAATTAATAGATTTGAATCTGAATTAAAAGAGAATAATCAATTGGCAATTCATAAATTATAATTAAGTGGGAATAATTAGGAATTAAGAGATTTAAAATTTGAATTAAGAGTGAGCTGACTAGAATTAGTATAAATATGCATAGTGAGCAAGTGGATAGACACGCGAAAAAAACGCGAGAAATACTAGAAAGGGTCCTGAATATTAGTAAGTAGATCGTTTGAATGTGAGAGTTTAGAGAAGAAAGGAACGTGCTTTTGGAGGATCTTCAACTGGTATGTTCTATTTACTCTGTGTTATATACTTATCACATACATGAGGTTGCTGTGTTTGATGGTTATTATGATATCCTAAGATTCATCCCTGGTCTCTTTGATTTAAAATAAATAAATAATAATAATAATAATAATAAATTATAAAACATTTTCCAATTTTTGAGGAACGAACCAAATGCTTTTTAAAATTTAATAAATTAATAGCTCTCGAAAAAATATCAAAAATATAAATTTTCAAAACAAAAAAGTGAAAAAGGTTTCAAAACAACCCTAAACTAATAAAGTTAAAACATCTTCAAAAATAATAAAAATGAGATAAATATAAAAACATGTCTTTTCGATAATAAATATAAAAAACATTTTTTTTACGAAAATAAGGTAATAGAAACACGTTTTTCGAAAATAAAATATAAAGACAATTTAAAAATAAAAGAAAAGGTTTTTTTTATATGAAAAATAGTTATTGTTTTTCGAAAATAATGAATAAAAAATTAAAAAAGGATATGTCTTTTTAAGTATAAAAACAATTTCTTTAAGATAATAAAAATCAGTTCCTTTCTCAAATTAAAATAAAAATAGTTTTTAATAAACATTTTTAAATATAAAAAAAACAGTCTTATCCCGAGTTTCCTTTAAATAAACAATTATCAAGAGAAAAAAATAATAAAATAGAAAATAATTAAAAAAATTATATAAAATAAATTGCCAAAAATAAAAGAAAATATTCATAAGCTACAAAATATCAAACGTCATCCAACAAATTTTTAAACTAGAACTACGTGTACCCTGATTTTCTATCATGTATAGAGATACATAGGACCAATGTCAAGCCTTGTCGGGTCCAAATAAATAAAAAATATATATATTTGTTTGTTTTATTTTTGTTTGTTATTTTTATCCGCCTAATTATTATTTATTGTTATGATTTTTATAAGCATGTTTTCTTGTTTGTTTTGTTTTTTATATATTTGTTTGTTTTATCTTTAGTCTCATTATTATTGTTATTATTTGGGAAAAATGATATTTTTTAAAACCACACTTATTTTTATTCATTTGATTAAGGGTACCGTCTTAGGACAGGCGTTGTGGGGGTGCTAATACCTTCCCCACACGTACTCCGAATCTTTGAATCTGGTTTGTAGACATTTTTATTTAGTTTTTCTGTGGTTTTCCATAATAAACTATGGTGGCGACTCCAATCTCAATTTAAATATTTTTTAAAATTAAATTTTGATCGCCCCGTCGTGATCCCGGTTGCGACAGATGGCGACTCCACTGGGGACATTTTAGAGAGTCAGGCCAATTTAATTAAATAAGTAAAATTAATTTGTGTGGTTTTGTGAATGATTATGTTTGCCTTTCTTTATATATATTGCATGTTATATATTTTAATTTGCAGCGCAGGAGCGTATTCCAGGTATGTAAATATTTGTGTGTTTATGCTTGCTGCAATATTGAACCTTAGGGTAGAGGATATGCTATATCTCCTTGGGAATTTTCTGGTTATTTTGCAGGTGGGGTTGGGTATGCGTTGTTCTCCCTTCACACACACCTTTGCATATCATGAGTAGGGCCCTATACCCGGGTCTGTGAAGCTTAGAAATAGAAGAGTTGTGTAGCAAAACTGGGCGGATGTACGTCCTAACCCAGGTGTGTCATGTTCATAAAGATTGTCATTACTGACTAATATGGATGTGTGGTAAAGGGGGCCATAGCTCTAGTGGCCTCTAATAGGGAATTAGGATAAGCCACCCTTTGTGAGCACATTTACATGCCTAGAACTTAAGCCTCATTAGGAAAAACCCTAATTAGGACACTAAGGGAGATTTTTTGCAGCTCAATTATCTATTGTCATTCATCATCAATAATTATTCAAAATTAAAAAATATTAATCTCATTTTTTCCTAGCATACAATATATATTTCTTTTAAAAAAATCAATCTCATTTTCTTAAAGGAAATTTGTGAGAGTGGATTGAGAACAACTCTGGCTAGGAAAGACTTGGTACTTAAGTAGTCCAATTGTGACTCACCTCTCTTTCCTGGGAGTTTACTTATACTTTCAACACTTTTTCTTTAAAAAGAAGAGAGGGATTTTTTTTATTTTATATATATAAATACCAATCTCATTTTTTTTAATATATTAAATATTTTCTGTTTCAAAAAAACAAAAATTGATTTTTCGAAAAAACCCTAATGTCATGCTTCTCATTTTTTATTTTAATAATAACAAAAAAATATTATACATAAATAAATAACATTAATCTCATTTTGCATTGCATATTTTCTTTTTCTGAAAAAATGATTTTGAGAAAATAATAATAAAAACATAATAGAAATACAAAAAACATTAAACATTTTCTCTAACATGTATTACGTATTTTCTAAAATAAAAAAAATATTAAATACTTTTTTTCCTAACATACATTGCATATCGTATTTTTTTCTAAAAAACCATTTTAAGAAATTTAAATGTAAAAATATTAAATATTTTGTCTCACATGCATTGCATAGTTTATATTTTTTTTTCTAAAAATTATTTTGAGAAATAAAAATAAAAAACATTAAACATTTTTTCTAACATACATCAGATACGTTTTAATATTTTTAAAAATAAATAAAAATACTAGTCTCATATTTCTCACATGCATTGCATTTTTTTTCCCTTGAAAAAAGTGATTTTGGGAAATATAAAAAAAAACATTAAATATTCTTGTCCCACATGCACTACATATTTTCTTTTCTCTAAAAAATGATTTTTGGGAAATAAAAATAAAAGAAATTTAACATTTTTTTCCTAACATGCATTACAAACTTTTTAGGATTTGAAAAAATTAGATATATAAGAAAATTGATTTTTTAAATGCATTACATTTTTTTTAAAAAAATTATCAAAGAAATGTGGTCATGCATCCGTTCATATAACAAAAAAAAATTGAAATAAAATTTCATTCATCAATGCATCCCCATGATAAAAAAAATAACAAAAAAAATTAAAATAGCTTCATTTATACATTCATTTTTTTTCAAGATTAAAAATAACATGAGAAGAGATTGTATCCACTCGTTTATCATACATTATCATTTACAAATTCATATATTCTAAAAAAATAATCATAAAGGAAATTGGGATTCATTCATTCATACATTCACCTATGACTTCATACATT
>Ga0209700_109499_pt1 | contig 11211 bp, 11 predicted proteins | sample SiratroredBW_FD_187528 | JGI IMG/M metagenome (GOLD analysis project Ga0209700, IMG submission 187528) | Root nodule microbial communities of legume samples collected from California, USA - Siratro red BW (SPAdes) (version 2) | ecosystem: Host-associated > Plants > Roots > Nodule | place: USA...
TGGTTTTTATATTTGTTAATTGTTTGAACCTCTGTAGATTGCATTATAAGTTTCTTTAAAGAATTTGTATTCTCACATCGAAAAGAAAATTTTGAAAAGAATTAAAAAGGGTTCAATTCACCCCCCCCTCTTGAACTTGGGCCAAATACTTACTTTAACACAAACACCACACATTAGCCTAACCAACAATTAGTTAAGTCTTCCAATATTAAAAAAATATCTGCAGCAGAAATGTAATTGAGAAAAGAGAAGGGATTGTGTTTCACTTGTGATGCGAAATTTTCACCTAGCCATCGATGCCCCAACAAACAATACTTATTGTTACAACTAGAGGAAGAGGAGGACTTCAAACTGGAACCTGACCCATCGGATGAGAACAATATTCATCAGATTCAATCATCAGAACAAGAACATCACCTTTCTTTTAATGCTCTTAAGGGGGCCGCTGGTATTGGTACCATGCGATTTCAAGGTATTATTAATGGGGTGAAGGTTCAAGTACTACTTGACAGTGGTAGTTTAGACAACTTCTTGCAACCGCGCATTGCTCATTACTTGAAATTAGCCATTGAACCAACTTCTAAATTTCACTTAGTAGGTAATGGAAACTCTTTGATTGTGGAAGGTATGGTGAGGGAAGTTGAAGTACAAATCCAAGGGCACTCTCTAAAACTACCAGTCTACTTACTGCCAGTCTCAGGTGCAAATGTAGTTTTGGGGGCAGCTTGGTTGGCTACGTTGGGCTCCCATATTGCTGTTGATTACAGTGATTTGACATTGAAGTTTTTAGTAGACGGGAACTTTGTGACCCTTCATGGTGATAAACCAAAACTTCCGGCTCCAGCTCAATATAATCATCTTCGCAGGATGCAAAGGACTCACGCCATCTCTGAATTATTTACATTGCAATTTCAGCAACCAAATTGTGATGTTGATCACTGGTTGAAACTACCCGAGAACATGGAACCTGAATTAGCATTACTTCTGCATACTTATCATAATGTGTTCGCAGTTCCTACGGGTCTTCCTCCTAGCAGATCCAATGATCACTGTATTCCTTTAATTAAAGGAGCGAATCCTGTTAAGGTTAGACCTTTATAGGTACCCTCACAGTCAAAAAGAAGAAATTGAGAAGATGGTCAGCGATATGTTACAAGAGGGAATTATAGTACCTAGTACTAGCCCGTTTTCTTCACCATTGTCTTGGTTAAGAAGAAATATGGTACTTGGAGATTCTGTACCGATTATCGGGCCTTAAATGCCATAACTGTCAAGGATAGTTTTCCCATTCTCACTGTTGATGAGTTAATTGATGAGCTATTTGGGGCTCAATATTTTTCCAAGCTTGATCTCAGGTCTGGCTATCATCAGATCTTATTAAAGAAAGAAGATCGATACAAGACAACATTCAGAACACATCATGGACACTACGAATGGCTTGTGATGCCTTTTGGGTTGATGAATGCCCCAGCTACATTTCAATGTTTGATGAATGAAGTCTTTCAAGATATGTTGAGGAAATCAATTTTGGTTTTTTTTTATGACATATTGGTGTATAGTCCAACTTGGTCTTCTCATTTACAACATTTAGAAGTTGTCTTGCAATTATTAAGGAAACATAAATTGTTTGCCAAGTTATCTAAGTGTTCATTTGGACTTACTCAAGTCGAATACTTAGGTCACACGGTTTCAGGTCAAGGAGTAGCTGTGGATGCTTCCAAGGTACAAGTTGTGTTAGCTTGGCCCCTTCCTACTAACCTCAAGCAGTTAAGGGGATTTCTGTGCCTTACAGGTTATTATAGGAAGTTTATCAAGGGTTATGCATCTATTGCAGCCCCTTTGACAAATTTGCTCAAGAAAGACAATTTTAATTGGGATGTTGATGCTACTGCAACTTTTGAAACACTCAAATCTGCCTTAACTCAGGCTCCAGTTCTTGCTATTCTAGATTTTTCTAAGGCTTTTGTACTAGAAACAGATGCATCAGGGATTGGTATAGGCATAGTGCTGAGTCAAAGTCAAAACAATCATCCAGTTGCTTTCTTTTCAAAGAAATTAACTCATTCACTGCAGAAACAATCAGCTTATACGAGGGAACTATATGCAATCACTGAAGCTATAGCGAAATTTAGACATTACCTCTTGGGACATAAGTTCTTAATTTGGACAGACCAAAGGAGTTTAAGGAGCCTTACACAACAGTCCCTACAAACTCCAGAACAACAGTCTTGGTTACATAAGTTGCTAGGCTATGACTTTACTATAGAGTACAAACCAGGAAAGGATAATGTGGCAGCAGACGCCTTGTCTCGATCATTTTTTATGGCGTGGTCTCAACCAAACATGAAAATTCTACGAAGTATTGCGTGTTGTAATTATAGAGGATACTGAGCTAAACAACATCCGTGAATTGTGTCGCAAGGGTACCCCTCCTCATCCTAATTATTCCACACATGATGAATTATTATACTGGAATGGTAGATTGGCTATTCCTAAGAAGCATGACTTGGTTCAACAAATATTACATGAATTTCACTCTTCTCCACTTGGAGGACACTCGGGTGTTGCAAGAACCGTGTCTCGGATTGCTGCCCAATTTCAATGGCAGGGTATGCATAAAGACATAGCTAATTTTGTTAAACAATGCCTCATTTGTCAACAAGCTAAGTCTTCCAATTCACTACCTTCAGGGTTGCTACATCCTCTACCAATTCCAGAACAAACATGGGAGGATGTTGCAATGGATTTCATCACAGGACTACCCAATGTTAGTGGTTTTACAGTGATCATGGTAGTGGTAGATCGACTTTCCAAGTATGTTCATTTTGCTCCTTTAAAAGCAGATTATACAAGTGTACAAGTGGCTGAATTATTCATGAAGACAATGGTCAAATTGCATGGATTTCCCAAATCTATTGTATCTGATAGAGACAAGGTTTTTATGAGTCGATTTTGGAAACAACTCTTCAAGTTGAGTGGTACTTCATTGGCTATGAGTACTGCATACCATCCCTAGTCTGATGGCCAATCAGAAGTTGTTAATCGTTGTTTGGAGATGTATTTACGTTGCTTTGCTTATGACAATCCAAAGATGTGGTTGAAGCTGTTACCTTGGGCTGAGTTTTGGTATAATACTTCATACCACCTTAGTACGAGTATGACACCATTTAAGGCAGTTTATGGCAGGGATCCTCCTAGGATTGACAAGTATGTTACAGATTCAAATGATTCTCCAACATTACAAAAATTGTTGTAGCAGCGTGATGTTGTTTTACATCAATTAAAAGACAACTTGCATAAGGCTCAACAGTATATGAAGAAGCAAGCGGATAAGAGGAGACGTCATGTGCAATTCAATGTTGGAGATATGGTGTTAGTTAAACTCTAACCTTATAGAAAAAATTCAGTTGTATTGAGAAAAAATCAGAAACTGAGCATGAAATACTTTGGTCATTTCCCTATTATTCAATGTGTGGGTCCAGTTGCTTACAAGCTGTTGTTGCCCTCAACTGCTCGAATTCATTCTGTTTTTCATGTGTTTGAAATTATGCCAAGGTGTTCATCAACAATCATATATCCCACTTCCTCTGATTACAAATGACATTGGTCCTATATTACAGCTAGCAGATATTTTGCAATCTAGAGTTATTCTCAAGGGAGACAAACATATTCCTCAAGTCTTGGTACATTGGGAAGGCATTGATGCAGAACATGCTACTTGGGAGGAATTTACCTATATGCAGCAAGCTTATCCTGACTTCAACCTTGAGGACAAGGTTGATTTTGATGGGGGAGGCAATGTCACAAGTGGAAATAGCACAAACACAAGGACAATTAAGGAAATGGGCATGGAGAAGAATAATGAAGAGGTATCAAGTGATGCAATGATTGTGGATAACAGAAAAAGTTCAAGAATGCGGAAGGTCAATTCACTCATGAAGGATTATGTGTAATTATGAGTGAGAAATATTATTAAATATATAGAAATTGAGAGGAGAGGAAAAGGGGAGGCTTTTGTTGAATTATGTTTCTTCTCTCTATTATTCAAATCTGTTCCAATAATACATTATCATTTAATGTATTACACATTATATAATCTTTCTCCAGTTATCAGTGGTTAATTCATTATCATTTAATTTTTGATCTTCCCTCGTTACATTTATTATGTGCATATATGTTTTTATATTCTTATGTGTAAGTGTGCTATATTAATTTATTAAGTTAGAAGAATATATGTTACGTTATCATATTGGACTACAAGTGAAAAATTAACATATATGTGATATGTAACTACTAGTTCAAGTATTGGAATAGTGCAAATTTTCAATCATATTAAAAAAGTTATTATTTTATTTATCAAAATTGTAATTGCAATATGATTTTATTTAAATAAATTATATGATGAGGAGACAATTTTAAAAATTTTTAATTTTAATTAAAATTGTGTTTACATGACGCAATTGTAAAAAGAAAGATAGAATGAAAATCGTGCTATAGTGTAACTCTTCATATTATTATAATGGTCATACTAAAATAATGTATGACATGATTCTCATTATACATTTTATATTTTCTCACTAAAATCATGTCACGTAAGCATGATTTTAATTGAAATTAAAAAGTCCTGAAATCATCTTCTCATCATAAAATTTCTTTATACAAAACGGAATATGTAAACACGACTTACCCATTTTTGTAAATTAAAAAAAAATGATATTTTCGTAAATATAGAAAAGAATTACACCAGTTTGGTGCTTCAGCTACCACACATGTTTTTTATGTACTTAAATAATAGTAAAAAATGATATAACATGTTGGATATATTTGTATTATGAAATAGATACCATATTATGAAATGAAGAAATGAATAAAATTGAGCAAAAGATACGAAAATGAAAATATTCTCTGCTTTTCTGGTAGAGAACAAAAGTAGATAGCTGAATATATATATATATATATATATATATATATATATATATATATATATATATATATATATATATATATATATATATATATATAGTGTATTCTAGGTTTAGATAAATAAAGAGAAAATAAATAAAAATATTATAGTTTAATATCATAAAAGACAAGATAACAGAATTGATGATAATTTGATTATGTCATAAATATAAAATAATATAATTAATATTAGTTTCCTTCTAGAAATCTCGTATTCATATATTCTGAAAATCCCTCGCAAGCTAGAGAGCAAATATTGATGAGATCCAGCTTAGAATAAATATTCTTGAAAGATTGAGGACTTAATCTGTTGTATGGGTCCTCCTCAAGTTAGGCCCAACAACATTTTATTTTAAAATAACAAAAAAATATTTTAGGGCTTTAAGTGAATAACCTAATGTGACTCAACATGTTTTCTACACTTAACACAAAAGAGTGACAAGAATAAATTGGAATGTCTTTGCCAATTTTAGAGTTTCTGTTACTTTGGGTGGATGTTTTGAGTACTCATTTGTGTTCATTTTGGTAAAATGTCATCCTCGTGCTCCTCTCACCATTAACATCAATATGGTATTTTTAGAATTTTATTTCTGATTGTTTGAATATAATCTATTTACCTATTGAGCGCATTTTCACTATTTTCCCTTGAGTAGAACATTTGTGAGGTTATTTTGTAGAAGCTCTTTATTATGCTCTTTGATATTTTATAGAGGATATTTTTCTAGATTAGGTATTGTGGTTTTGGTCCCTCTCATTGGGGGTTTCCACGTTAAAGATTAGTGTTCTCTTCTCTCTTACATATTACGCTTCTCTTGGTTCTTTCAAGTGGGAAATGTAGAATTTTACACGCATATAATTTGTGTAATTTTTTCGCTACATAACCTTGTCTTTCCCATCAGAATCAACCTTCTGTAGGACTTAAACATTTGTGAAAGGCACACTTTCAATGGAAGACAATTTAAGAAGATTATCAATAAGAGTGATTATAGGTTTGTAAGCTAAAAGACCTGCATCTGTTAACAATTCTAGTGTATATTTTATTTGATTCATCATTATGTCTTTCTTACTTCTTGCTGTTTCAGGATCAAGAAAATATCTTAAATTACCAAGATTCTTGATTTTGAATGTCTTGCTAAAGCATGTTTGACTCAATCAATCTCTTCTTTATCATTTCCTACCAAGATTATATCATCCACATACACCAATAATGTTGTAAAAGATTCTTCAGAAGAATTAATGAACAAAAAATGATCATTCATAGATTGAGTATATCCCGTAGAAATAAAAAAAATGACAATTTAGAAAATCACTCTCTACTAGCTTGCTTAAGGCCATATAAAGTCTTCTTAAATTTACAAACTTTTCCTTGTTGAATAGAAGTCAATCTAGAAGGAGAACCATGTATACATATTCTTTATACTTTCCATGTAAGAATGCATTATTTATGTCTAATTATTTCAAGTCCCAATTATATATAGAAGTTAGAGAAAGAAGCAATCTTATAGTAGGCATCTTTGCTACTGGAGAGAAAGTTTCAAGGTAGTCAATGCCTTCTGCTTGTGTGTATCCCTTTGCCACTAACCTTGCTTTATATATTTCAATAATCTCATCAACTTTATACTTTATTTTGAATACTCATTTGCAACCTATGACAATTTTGTCCTTATGCAGAAGAGCAGTCTCCCATGTTTGATTTGACTTCAAAGCAGATATTTCACATTGTATAGCCTTTCTCCAACAGTCATGTTTCATAACTTCAAAATAAGTGTTTTGTTCAACATGTGAAGAAAGAGACATAACAAAACATGTGTAAAAATGTGACAAAATAGAATTCAAAGGATATTTGACTCTTGAAGATGTATTGGGAACATTGAGATTACAATGATAGTCCTTTAAATACTCAGGTGGTCTTTTTTTTTGGCACTCATTCGAATTTATCTGTGTTCTTTCATGATTTTCATTGAGGTTTTGGTCCCTATAGGAACAAAATTCTTTTGGAACCTAAATGTCTGATTCATGGTCATTATCAACATTATCACAGGATGCAAAAATTACTTGTGATGACTGTCTCAAAACAGTTTGATCTTCTGATTCATGGTCAGTCATTATTAATGTTATTTTTAACATTATCACAGGGTGCAAAAATGACTTGTGATGGCTGACTCAAAACAAGTTGATCTTCCATAAAAGGACTTTGATCATGAATGTTAGGATCGTCAGTTTCATTGCTAGTATCTTCAATCCTTTTATATAGAAAAACATGTTCATAGAAGATAACATCCCTAGATATAAAAATTTCTCTTGATTGAGTATTCAACAAAATATATCCTTTTGCCCCTTTCTAAAACCAGTAAAACCAAATTTTGATGCCCTTGGATCGAATTTGCTTTTGTTTGTTGATAAAGAACTAATATAGCATAAAGATCCAAACACCTTTAATTGATTAAAATCTGGTGTAATTTTGTAAAGTATTTCATGAGGAGAAAAATAATTTAAAATAGGTGTGGGAAGCATGATATGCAACATATATAATAGAATATGACCAATAAATTTTGAGTAAATGAGATTGTATCATGAGAGTTCTTGCTACATTTAATAAATGATCATGTTTCCTTTCAACTATACTATTTTGTTGTAGAGTATTGACACGTGATGTTTGATGTATTATTCCTTTGTTGATAAAAAATTATTCATGAAAGTTTCAATCCCATTATTACTTCTTATTATTTTTATTGTTGTCTCAAGTTGTGTTTGAATAAAACAACAAAAATTTTCAAAGTCTTAACAACTTTAGATTTTTGTTTTAAAGGAAAAATTCATGTGTACCTTGAATAATCATCAACTATGGTTAATAAATATTTATGACCATGAATTGATGATACCGAGTGTGATCCCCATAGATAAACATGAATCAAATCAAAATATTTTTTAGATTTAGATGCACTAAAAGGAAAGGAAAGTCTTTTTTGCTTTGCAAAATGACAAACATCACAAACAAAAGATTTGTTATATTTAACAAAAGGAAATTTATTCTTGATAACATCAATGCATTTGTTTGAAACGTGTCCTAACCAAAAATGCCAAAGGGTTTCGAGATCACTAGTAGTAAAATTGATAATATTGGTGATTTGTGAAGATATGATATGTTTGATTTGAAGTTTTTGATAGGAAGGGACCCTAAGTACATAAAGTCTATCTTGTATCTCAACTGAACCAATCATTTTCAAGGAGTTCTTGTTCTGAATGTGACAACCATTAGAATCAAATATAATCTTACAAGTTAAATTATCAATCAATTTTGCTAGTGAAAGAAAATTAAAAGTGAAGGTAGGAATACACAAAACATTATTTATGACATGATTTTGATTGAGAAAAATACTTTCAGAATAATGGGCAATGACTTAATTTCCATTTGTTAATTTGACACTAATAGGATTGATTTGATGATATGAAGTAAAATGAGTTAAGGATGAAAAAATATGATCAGTAGTACCACCACTAAGAATCTAAGAACTAAAAGAATAAAGAAATTTGTTACCAATGTGTGTTGTCGTGTTGGAAGGAATAACAGAGATTTGATTAGTAGCATTGTCACTGGATTTAGACTGTTGTAAGAGGAGGCTAACAATGTTTGATATTTCTCAGTAGTAAAACTAATTTACTAAGAATGTAATTCTAACTTTGAACCTTCATGATTTTACTTATTATTATTAGAATATGCTTTTTGATGATTTTTAAACTTGAACTGAGATGGAAAGCTATGGTTTCTTTAACATGTATCTATTATACGCCCTGTATTTCTACAATGACTACATACTTTAGAAGTATTTTGTCTTCCATAACTTCTTATGGTAGTAACAATCATTGCATTGGACTGATCACCCAAAATTTGTCTCTCTTGTTGTATACCGAGAGAACAAATCCTATTCAAGGATGTTAAGGGGTCTTGTGAGAGATCAACAATTTCAACCATGAGTAAATGTAGCAACCAAAGCTTTGAAATCAATGCTCTGTACCATATTATGAAATAAAAAGATAAAAAAAATGACAAAATATATGAGAATGAAAATATTCTCAATTTTTCTATTGAGAACAAAAGTTAAGATCTGAATATATACAAGTAGTATACCGATTTTAGGTTTATCTAAATAAAGTGAAAATAAATAAAAATATTACACTCTAATTATATCATAAAAGACAAAATAAAAAATTGATGACAATTTGATTATATCATAAAGATAAAATAATAAAATTGATATTAGTTTCCTTGTAGAAGTCTCCTATTCATATCATCTAAAATATGTGGTATAAAAAATATGTTTAGGAATACTCAGAAAAATAAAAGAAAGATGATCCCCAGATAAAAATAAATATATTCTTTGAATTGTGATGTATAATGAAAAGAATATGTGCGAAAATATAATAAGAACATTATTCAATATAGAAAGGAAATAAAAGGACCATCTCAAAGCCTACCTTAACTTGGTCGAGATGGATATAAGAAAAGATCTTCACCGTATATATATAAAACCAAACAAGGTATTTCTTTCATTACAAGATTTACACTTTTTTTCAAAAGAAAAAACATCTTTTACCATGTTTTAAAAGAAGTGAGAGTTCTATAAAATCTCATGGTTCCTATGTCTCTAGATGTGTTAGTCTTAAACAACAAAATTTTCTTAGGCACAAAAGTTATGATTTATGTACATTGATGCAAGATTTGCTAAAAGTAACAACTGTAAAAGTGTTTCCAAAAATAGTTGTAAGTGTTTGAATGAAGTAAAGTTCTTTCTTCAAAATTCTATATTCTATAGTTATAGCAATTAAGGAGTTTGAATCATTGAATGCAAAAATTACATTAATTTTATGTAAATTAGATGAGGTTTTTGTTTCTTTAATTATTGGATTGTGCATTATATTTGATGCATTCAATTAAAAGATAATTCTTCTACTAAATGGATTTTTTTTAATTTATTTTCTTCTGTTGTCATCGTAATTTTATATTCTTAGATTTCTTCATAAGTTATAAACTAACGTGCATAATGTAAAATTATAAGGGTATTTAAATGATTTGATAAAAATTAAAATAATAACTAGTTTGAAACCTCTTGAGTGAACAACTCACCATTATCTATTATTTAATTGTGATATGATCAGATTGTTTATGGCATAAGACTATTCATGTTTTTATCTTTTGTATAAAATTTTAAAATATGTAAGATTATTTTATTTTTTTTATAATGTTAGAGAAAACAGGTATATTCATAAGTTGGAGGAATCATAAATGTCAAATAAAAGGTAAAACATTTATCCTCAAACTATATAATTAGAACTTAAAAGATTGATCTCAAGTGTTCCAATTGAGTAATGGAAAATTCTTGCTAAATTTCGAAAATATGACACAATTAACGTCATATTACTATTCTGATTTTATCATTTGATTATTTGTATTTAAATTTTGGTTGTTATTATATTTTCTCATTATCTTGTTTTTACTATAGAGGAGGATAGCAAAAATAATATAATAAGTAGAGAAAAGTTTTATCACTATACATACCATCATAAGGGTTAAAACCTTTGTTGACTAACATGATGAAAAAGTAAGAGTAATTGTATAAGTAATCTTTTAATGATTTTATTTATTTTATACTAATATTTTCTTTTATATAATAGACAAAGAAGAATTTTAGTGGAAGTCGTCTCATGCATAAATGTTTATTATGACACATAAATGATGAAACTAAAATTATTTTATGATAATCTTTACATATACAATGATCATTGTCATAGGAAAAGATGTAAAAATAATTATAAAATAGCAAATATTGATTCAAGAAAAATTTTAACAAGCAAGTGAAATTGAATAAGTTGATAAAATTTAATTATTTCTTTTAGAGTAAAGTCACAATTATAATTTTTGGTTTAGTAATACATGTTTAATCAAACAATTAAACTAAATTGACATTATAACTAAGGTCAGTAATTTGATTCTTACCATGAAAAAAAAAATCTTATCTTGATGCAATAACTAAACTTAAAAGGAAAATTATATTTTTTTAATAAATTTCATTTATTAGAAGTAGAGCAACTAATATTATTCAAGAAAAACAACTTTAAAAAAAAGTTAAAAAAAATTATATTTTTTTAAGAGATTAACTTAAGTAAATTAAAAGAAAATATACCCACATAAATAACATAAAGAAATATAATTTGAAATAATTGATATATATATATATATATATATATATA
>Ga0209700_109501_pt1 | contig 11210 bp, 13 predicted proteins | sample SiratroredBW_FD_187528 | JGI IMG/M metagenome (GOLD analysis project Ga0209700, IMG submission 187528) | Root nodule microbial communities of legume samples collected from California, USA - Siratro red BW (SPAdes) (version 2) | ecosystem: Host-associated > Plants > Roots > Nodule | place: USA...
AAGAACACATGATTTACAAATTTCAAACTTCAAGATCCATATGAAAATTTAAACCTTACAAATCATACCTGCGTTCTTCAAAAATGATAGTCTCCTTTCCAAAAGTTTCTTGCTTCTCAGTTTTAAACTGAGTGTGGATAGTAAGACAGGAGAATCAATCTTCTCTGCTTTTTCTCTCTTTTTTCTTTATTTTTAACGTGTTCTCCATTTCTCTTCCTCCTCTCTCTTTCTTTCTTAAGTCTCTGTGCGTGCTTCCCGTTTTTTTCTTTCTCTCTTTTTTCTTCCTCATCTTTGTTCTCTCTTTTCCTCTCCAAAATCCGTGTGCTTTTTTTCCAAAAACCCCCAATCCCCTCTGTATCCGTTTCTCCTCCTTTTATTAAAGTCTCTCTCTTGTCCGTTTTTTCTGTTTTTTCCGTTATATATTTTTTAATTATTTATTTAAAACATTAACAGACAAATATAAACTACTCTATTTTTTATTTTATTTATTTAAGCAAAACAGTTTTTTTTTATATATATTTATTTTAAAACTTGCAAATCAAGTATAGAAGCAGTTATTTTTATTGTTATATTTGTTTTTATTATTTTATTATTTATTATTTATTTATTAATTTTCAGATGCTGTTGTTTTAAATTAAGATATTTTTGTTATTTTCTTGTTATTTTCTTTTTTTTTATTAATTATTTTTTTTATTATTTTTTTTGGAAAAAATCATTTTTTATTTTTATTAATGGAAAAATTCAAATTTATTATTTTTATTTTGTTTTTTATTGTTATCATTATTTTTCAAGAAAACTTAAACTAATAAATATTTTTTATGTTATTATTCTTTTTTTATTTTTTTTATCAATATGCTTTAATTAAAATATTACCCGGACAAAATCGGGTGTTGACAACAGCAGAGTTGCCCCAGGTTTTTTTGAAAAATGGGAAATTAAGGTTCAAAGGGATAGTCAATTTTGTTAGGTTAGATGGGTAAAAATAGATTTAGTGGGAAACTGAGGTAATGCAACTTACGTGGAGAAAGCTGCATACTTAAGAAAATGAACTGATGCTGATTGAATCACATGAAAGTGTCCCCGATTTCAAAGAATATTTCGAGCTAGGGTGAAGAAAAAAAAATATGGGAAAGACACATATAAGAAAGGATTGCCCCAATATTTATGCTTTAATGACACTATTTCACTCTTATTTAGGTGGCAAATTTGTATCATCCTTTCTGCCAAAGGCATTTTTCTTGCAACTTGACTTGTATTGGCAGCCGTATTCCTCTGTTGCAAGGTTATTCTCTGGAAAAATCATCAACAACCACTCTTCAATCAATATGGACTTTACATGGTTTGTAATGTGGTCAGGGTTTAAAAGATTTTGAACAAAAAGGATATACAGGCTCAAAAACTGTTTACCGGTTTTTATCATTTTTTATAACAAAGATCATCAACCAAGTATTGCACGAAGCAGTTCATGTTCTTGCTGAGATCACCTTTTTTTCTTTTTATTTGTGAGTCATCCTTATTTGAACTGATGACACATATTTTCCTTTTGAATTTCTTTTCTTAATTTCTGACTTGGGAGCTTTTGATGCACCCTTTTTTTGATAGATCTCTTATCTTGAACTGAATTCCAACATGCTGATGATCCTTGTTTAGGGTATTTTTGAAAGAAATTTTTACTTTTCAGGCCCAAAGAGGGTACAATGGAATTTTTATTGATGTTTCAGGATAAACAAACATGGGCCATATATCATTTTGAATTATGATTGCTTGATTTTTAGAGAGATTAACTCCCGCAACAGATTCCAGCGATTCCAAATACTTGATATTTTTTTCTCTTTTTCTTTATTGTCCTATCTTTTGCTTAGATTGCCCTTTGCTGATTTTCAATCTAACAGACCTTTATTTCTTTTTTTCTTTTGATTTTTTTTGAATGCCTTTAGCTAAAAGAACTTGAAATCCATAGCCGTGTGAAAAATCTGATTGATTGCCCCCAATATGATGTTTTCTCTTAGTTTTAGTGGGCAACAAACATGTTACTGAGGAAAATCGCTTTCTCTTTTGGTTGGAAGGCTCAAAAGGGGTATCCAACACATGCATGCCAATATGCTATTATGAAAGAAATCAATTTAATTCATTTTCTATGCCAAGCTTTAAAATTGCGTCAAATCTTTTATTATTTTTATCAATAAATTTAATGATTCCATAAACATGATTTCTTGTACAATTTTTATTATTTTCATCCCACGACATCCTTCAGACCTCGAGAAAATCTTGTAGACAACCCATGATGTATACTTAGCAATCAAACCGCACAAGAAAGAATTTAAAAGAAAATTTCATTTCATCATAAGATAATGCAGATACAATTTCAATGTTATTTTTTTTGCATAAATTTCAATACCCAAAAATATTACATTCCCCAGACTACGGAATCATATTATACATAAAACTTTTTAACTGCGTCAAAGTTGACTGGTAACGGTAACTCTTCCCCATCCATTCTTGTGAGAATTAGTGCCCCTCTAGAGAAAACCTTCTTCACGACATAGGGACCTTCATAATTTGGCATCCATTTACCGCGATGATCCTTTTGAATAGATATGATCTTTTTAACCACCAAATCTCCTTCATGAAACTCTCGCGGACGAACTTTGTTATCAAATGTCTTCTTCATTCTATTTTGGTATAATTGCCCATAACATATAGCAGTTAACCTCTTCTCATCAATGAAATTGAGTTGATCATATCTTGCCTGAACCCACTCAGCTTCTTCTAATTTGGTCTCCATCAATACTCTGAGAGAAGGTATTTTCACTTCAAATGGTAGTACTGCTTCCATCCCATACACAAGCAAGAAAGGTGTGGCTCCCGATGAAGTCCTCGCAGAAGTGCGATATCCGTGCAAGGCAAACGGTAACATCTCATGCCAATCTTTATAGGTTACCACCATTTTCTGAATTATTTTCTTTATATTTTTGTTAGCCGCTTCAACCGCTCCATTCATCTTTGGGCGATAAGGAGAAGAATTATGATGCTTAATCTTGAACTCTTCACATAACTCTGACATCATCTGATTATTCAAAATGGTGGCATTATCAGTGATAATTCTTTCAGGAATTCCATATCTACAAATCAATTCCTTTTTTATGAACTTTACCACTACTTTCCTAGTTACATTGGCATAAGATGCACTTCCACCCACTTGGTAAAATAATCAATGGCCACCAATATGAATCGATGTCCATTTGATGCTTTCGGTTCAATAGCTCCAATGACGTCTATACCTCACATGGAAAAAGGCCAGGGTGCGGATAAAACATTTAATGCAATTGGTGATACATTAATGTTATCAGCATATATTTGACATTTCTGACACTTTCTCACATGTTTACAACAATCATTTTCCATTGTCATCCAAAAATAATCAGCTCTTAGTATCTTCCTAGCCATAGAATGCCCATTCATGTGCTTTCCGAAAGCTCCTTCATGCATTTCTTGCAATATCAACTCGGCTTCTTTTGCCTCCACACATCGAAGGAGTACTATATCGTGATTCCGTTTATACAGAACCTCTCCGTTTAGTACAAAACTAGAGGCTAACCTTCTCAACATTCTCTTATCATTTTCAGTGGCTGATTCTGGATATTCTCGACTTTGGAGGTATTGTTTAATGTCAAAATACAAAGGCTTGCCATCTAGCTCTTCTTCGATAAAATTGCAGTAAGCCCGATGTTCGTGACTCTTCATTTTGATTGTAGGCAACTCTCCTTCTTGGTTTAGTTCGAACATGGATGACAAAGTGGCAAGAGCGTCAGCCAATTGATTATTTTCTCGTGGAATGTGATGAAATGTTATAGCATCAAAGTATTCCACCAATCCCTTGATATATGGTTGATATGGAATCAATTTTTGATCCCTAGTCTCCCACTCGCCTTTTATCTGGTGGACAACTAGAGCTGAATCGCCATAAACTTCTAAGATCTTAACTTTATATTTAATGGCCGCTCGAATTCCCATAGCACAAGCTTCATATTCTGCAATATTGTTAGTACAATCGAAACACAGTCTTGCTGTCACAGGTATATACTGATTCTCTGGAGAGATGAGCACCGCTCCTATGCCATGGCCCTTTACATTAGAAGCCCCATCAAAAAATAAAGTCCATGTATTCACCTCATGGTTATACTTATCCGCATGAAACAGAGCTGAGATGTCATCATCCGGAAAGTCAGGTAATATTGGCTGATAGTCTTCCACTGGTTGGTGAGCTAGAAAGTCAGCTAGGGCACTACTTTTGATAGCTTTCTGGGTGACATAAAGTATGTCATATTCTGATAACAATATTTGCCATCGAGCTATTCTTCCGTGAGAGCAGGTTTTTCAAAGATGTATTTGATCGGATCCATCTTAGATATGAACCATGTCGTATGGCTTAACATGTATTGTCTTAGTCGGTGAGCAGCCCAAGCTAAAGCACAACACGTTCGTTCCAAAGAGGAGTATCTCTGCTCACAATCGGTAAATTTCTTGCTCAAATAATAAATGGCATACTCCTTTCTACCTGTTTCATTGTGCTGTCAAAGTACACAACTCATTGATCCGTCTAATAGTGTCAGATATAGAATAAGAGGCCTTCCAGGACTGGCGGCCGCAGTATTGGAGGTTCTCTTAAATATCGTTTAATTGTATCAAACGCTATCTAACAATCTTTATTCCACCAACCACTTGATTCTTTCGCAGCAATTTGAAAATGGGCTCACAAGTGGCGGTGAGCTGGGAAATAAATCTAGCAATTTAATTTAATCTTCCCAGAAAACCTCGAACTTCCTTTTCCGTGCGAGGATGTGGCTTTTCCAGAATAGCACGTACTTTATCCGGATCCACTTCTATCCCTCTTTGGCTGACAATAAATCCTAGAAGCTTTCCAGATCTTACTCCAAAAGTACATTTAGCTGGGTTCAGCCTGAGTTTGAATTTTCTCAGCCTTTCAAACAATTTCCTCAGGTTGACAATATGTTCTTCCTCAGATCGGGATTTGGCGATCATATCATCGACATATACTTCAATCTCTTTGTGTATCATGTCATGGAATAAGGTCACCATAGCCCTCTGACAGGTTACTCCAGCATTCTTAAGTCCAAAAGACATTACCTTATAACAGAATGTATCCCATGGTGTGATGAAGGTTGTCTTTTCTATATCTTCAGGTGCCATTTTGATCTGATTGTACCCAGAAAATCCATCCATAAATGAAAACAATGAAAACTTAGCTGTATTTGCCAAGATATCGATGTGCGGTAATGGGAAATCATCTTTCGGACTAGCACGATTCAATTATCGATAATCTACACACATTCGAACCTTTCCATCCTTCTTTGGTACTGGAACCACATTAGCCACCCATTGAGGGTATTTTGCTACTGCCAAAAATCCGGCATTGAACTATTTTTCTACCTCGTCCTTTATTTTCAACGATACCTCTGGTTTCATTCTTCTCAACTTCTGCTTTATGAGAGGGCATTCTGGGTTGAGTGGTAATTTATGTTGCACAATATTAGGGTCTAATCCGGGCATATCTTGGTAAGACCAGGCAAAAATATCCCTGAATTCTCTTAACAAAGCACACAATTGCCCCTGTATTTCTTTCGTCATCCCTGTACCTATCTTGACCTCCTTTTTCTCATTTTCATCCCCTAAATTGATTACCTCTACATCCTCTTGATGTGGTTTTAGCTCTCTTGCTTCTTGTTCGACTAATCTCAACAATTCAAGAGGGGGTTCCCAGTCTTCTTCATAATCATCTTCCATGTTATTGACGGGGAGTGTAAAATTAGGGTATGAGATATTGACATTGTTATTTTCAAAAGATTCATCAACATATCTGCATTATTCGAGTTTATGAAAATAAATAAGAAAGAAAGAAAAAGTGAAGAAGAAAATGAAAACACAATTTATTATGCAAATGCTCAATACTACGCTCTTAAAGGGAAACAATTCAAATTCGGAATGAAGTGAACGAAACAACAAATCCTAAAATCCAGCCCAAGAAAACAGCAAATACCCTAAAGCTCTGGGCAAAGAATAGGGTTGACCAAAAAACATTACATTTTGTTGCTATTAAACACCATAGGTACGTCTACAGATTCCCAATTGCCAATTTCTTCATCAGGAAGACAAGGGTGGACATGATTGAAGCTCTGATCTCCATGCCTCTGTTCAATGACTGCCACTTGATCGACATTGATCCAACCGACGTTGTAGAAACTCTGATCTAGGCTGCACATGGAAATTACTTTACTTCTCGGCTCCCGACCCTCTATCTTGGCTTGACTTCTTTCAATTCTTTCCTCAATAATTCTCCTCCGATCAGCATGAGTAGGTTTGTATCCCAAACCATACCTCCCTTTGTTTTCCACCAATTTCAGTGGCTTTACAGATTCTGTATTATTTTTGCCCAAGCCACTACCATATTTATACCCTTCTTTCATCATAGTCTTGGCCACCATCAAAGATGCACTAGACTGACATGGATTTACTTTGAAAGGCTCTACATAGGTTGTAATAACGATCTCCAGAGCCTGAAATGAGGTTTCTAAAGCCTCTTCTGTGGCTTTAGTATAGGGAGTGGATGTCAATCCACATACTACCAAGTCCTCCTGTCCAGAAACTATAATCAATTTATCATCAATTACAAATTTTAGCTTCTGATGCAAAGTAGATGGAACTACTCCAACTGTGTGTATCCAGGGTCTTCCCAGCAAGCAGCTGTATGCTGATAATATGTCCATTATTTGGAATACAATTTGGAATGTGCATGGACCGACTTGTACTGGTAGCTTTACTTCCCTTATGACCTCTCTTTTACTACCGTCAAAAGCTCTTACCACCATGGTGCTAGGACGTAGATGAATCCCTTCACCATGTAATTTGTTCATTGTGGCCTTCAGCATTACGTTCAGAGAGGAACCATTATCGACTAGCACACGTGATATAAAATGATTCATGCACTTGACTAAAATGTGAAGAGCTTTGTTATGACCTCTGCCTTCTGAAGGTATTTCTTCCTCAGTAAAAGTTAAGTAATTATGAGCAGTGATGTGACTTACAATTCCCTCAAATTTATCCAAGGAGAGATCTTGTTCCACATGATCTCTGTTTAAGATCTTCATTAATAACTTTCGATGAGCAGTCGAGTGCATTAACAATTCCAACAAAGACACCCTTGCAGGCATCCGGTTCAACTGATCCACCACTTTGTATTCACTTTGTTGGATGAACTTCAGAAACTCAGAAGCGTCTTCATTAGTAATCTCCCTTCTCCCTCTCTCTTCAGGCTCTGAATCAACTTGCACAACCTTTCCTTTCAAATACGACTTTGCCTTTTCCATAGCCATTTCTTCTCTATTCTTTCCATAGCTTGTTTCACCCCTTAAATCAGGATGAACAAAAAGACGTCCGCTCCTAGTCATACCTCCAATTCCAAAGATGTTATCGATTGTTGTCCTGCATTGCTCAACCGATTCTTCTTTTTGTTCTTCTTGAACTATACTAACACCATATGACCAAGGAACATCTTTATCATCCTTATATGCAAAGGGCGATGGTGTTTGAATTACTAGAGGTTGTCGCCCTGAAGGCATGGGAGCGGCTGCTTTAGTAAATTGAATGACTAATGGTTTAGGCCTCTATAGAAGCCATTCTTCTCCAGTAAACACTTCTCCTTCTTTCCTTTGATGACAAACTTGTAAAACATGCCTGTCCATGAAGTCTTGCACAAAATCTTTAAACTCAACACACTCATCAATGGAATGTGTGGTGCAAACATGGAAACCACATTCATCTTCGGACTTGTACTCATACTGGAATAATCCAGCCTGACAAATTGCTTCAAAAACTTCATTCATAGATTTCTTCATTTCATGGATACTCCTAACCAAAATCGGACCTCCTTCTTCCATAATAGCATTCACCTTGGAGCTTGTATGTCCAGACAGCGGGTTTTGCTCAACACTCGGCTTTTGCTCCTGAAAAGTAAGCCACTTAGAATCAATCAAAGATTGCACTTTATACTTGAGGGCTCGACAATTCTCAATTGAATGACCAATCTCCCCACTATGATATTCACATTTTGCATTGGAGTCATAATATCTGGGATATGGTGGTTGTATCACCTTTGCCGGACATAAGACCATTAGCGAATTCTTGAGCAAATCTGACAACAACTCTGTGTAGGTCATTGGGATAGGAGTAAAATTCACAACTTTCCCTCCCGAATTATTATTCTTCTGTCCATAGCCTGGACTTTGTGCTTGATTAAAGCTCTGACCTCCAACATTGGGTTGAAATGCATTATTAGGGGTAAATAGAGGTCTGTATGCAGTTGACGGCCTAAGAGTATTCTGAGAATAACCAGGCATGACATTTGTAACGTACGCAGATGAAGATCTATAATTAGGAAGATATTGTGGCCGATATCCTCCCCAATAAGGTGCAGTAGAAGTCGCTTAAACCTCGCCTTCTTTCTTCTTACTAGGATTGAACCCAGGTTTCTTGGCACTAGTGCCTGCAGACGAACCTTGTGCTATCTTTCCACTCTTGAGTCCATGTTCAATTCTTTCTCCAATAGTGACAATATTGGAGAAATTGAAAGAAACACTTCCGAGCACATGTTCCTAAAAAGGAGCTTGTAACGTTTCTATGAACATGGTGATCATTTATTTCTTATATAGCGGAGGTTCAACTTGGGCGGCCAACTCTCTCCACCTCTGCGCATATTCTTTGAAAGTTTCTGAAATCTTCTTTGCCATATTCTGTAGTTGCATTCTGTCCAAGGCCATTTCCATACTATATTTGTATTGCTTCAAGAAATCGCCAAATCTTTCCATGATGAAACCCGAGTTGGTTCAAGGTGTATGTACTAGTTCAATGCCTCACCCCCCAAACTATCCTAAAAGCAATGAATCAGAAGTTTTTCATTGTGTGCATGAGCTGCCATCTTCCTACAATACATAGTCAAATGGCTTTTTGGACAAGTGGTCCCCTTATACTTCTCAACGTCTGGCCCTTTAAATTTCGGGGGGATTACTACATCCGGTACTAAGCATAGACTGACAGCATCACCAAACTCATAACTACCTCCACCTTCTATTGCCCTCAATCTCTCCTCAAGGACTTCTAGCTTATTTTTCGCTCTATCAGTATCAAGAACCGCAGCAGTCGGAGCTACAACTTCTGTTTTGGACTCACCTCCCAACGTCACATTTAAAACCTTGGGTTAGGTAGTAGTCGTCCTAACCCCTTGTTCAACAACAACCAGAGCATTTTCCATCATATGTGGCATTTGTGTTGGAACCTGATTCTGATCAAAATAATTCTCATACGGTGGGGTGTAACCCAACAGAATCCCATATTGAGGAAAAGGTATAGACATCCCTTGAGCCTCGTCATTCTGGGTTTGTGTCATCGTAATGTGAGAAGAAGCCGACTCTTCATTCTTAGTAGTAGCATCTCGCTTGCTGTGTAGGATCGTTAGAGTTTCAAGAATCTAACCCAACTGATCTTTTAGGCCATGAATCTGATTCACTTTATCCTTCAAATCACTTATGTCAGTTTCCTCCCAGTCTTCCATATTCTGACGATTGGCGTGAGTCCTATATGGATGTCGTGGGAATTTAGCCATTATTGCTTTCTCTGAATTTTATTTAAGATGAATTAAAAAGTGAAATATGAACAAAATGCAACTAGTCAGAAATTATAAAATTGTGTAATCGATACGTAATTAAATGGAAATTAACACAGATCTGGAGTCTCAAGAAACTGATTTATTTAAGGACTTCAAATTGATACATCTTCAAAGGAAAAACAAAAGGAAACTGCTATCAATCCCTAACTCGAGCAATTAAAATCTTCATTTGCTCTACTAGCCACTTGCAATGATCGAGAAAAATCTGAACTTCTCGTGGAGGATCACGAAACATCACTGCGTCATTTTCTCGTAACATGTAATCTCTTGCACGAGTCATTGCAGCTTGGTGCCTTTCTTCCAATTCTAATAGTAGCATACGTTCTTTATTCACCCTTTCTTCACATATAACCATTGTCTCCTCCACTTGATGCTCCATGACGTTGACCTGTATTTGAAGATCTTGCAATCTTTTCACAACTTATTGCTTGTCTCTTTTAATGTCCTCGTACAAATTTTTCCACTGACATTCAGCTAATAAGGTCGTGTTCCGCTCTTGTACTCTCATTGTTAGCTCTTTGTTTGCTGTAGACAGATCTTGTTTGATCCTATGTGTATAATCCCTTTCGGCTCTTTATTTCTTGATCAAACCTTTATATGCTTTTGTCTTCTCCTCATATTCTCTGTTGAGATCTGCACAGCTATGTTGTAAGCCCAGTAGGTCATCAGCCATCTTGACATTCTTCTCCTTCAATCTTACAACTTCCTCCTTCAGCTTCTTTACTTCTCCTGACTCTATATCTTGGTTTTGTTCTTCATTTCTCGACTGAGTGGAGATTCTTCGGAAAGGTAGCTTGACTTGATTAACTCTCTCCGTGACCATTGATGATAAGGAATTTCTCTATCTATTCCCCATGCTCTTGAATCCCTTTCGATATGGATCACCCTTTTCCATGCGCTCCTAATATGTCGGAGAGTTTTAGTAGCATCTCCTTCCCCATAGTAAGCCAACAAAGTAGTAAGCAAAGCGGCTATCGGCAAACCTCTTATAGGGTACCCAAATTGTCTTTGGGCCAGAATCAGATTGTAATCAACACAACCCTTAATGCCTATGAGTGCCACGTTTGGGTAGTTCCCACAATAATATATGATGCTCTCCTTTTGTTGCCAAGATGGATGCCACTTTATCTTTTCTTGAGTTAGTCTTGAGAGAAACTCACCCCAATTTGTCGTTCTCTTTACTTCAAGCTTGCGTTGCATTACCTCTTCAATAGGGTATTGAGCACTTGTCCCAACCGGGATCACGACGGGGCGATCACAAACTTGTTAATTTTTTAATAAAAATGTTTATATTGATAATGGAGTCGCCACTATAACTTTTTATGGGAAAACTATAGAAAAACCAAAAATAAAAAAAATGCCTACGAACCAAATTTAAGATTCGGGAGTCGATTACGTGTGGGGAAGGTGTCAGCACCCCACAACGCCCGTCCTAAGACGGTACCTTTAATTAAATGAATAAAAATAAGTG
>Ga0209700_109502_pt1 | contig 11204 bp, 6 predicted proteins | sample SiratroredBW_FD_187528 | JGI IMG/M metagenome (GOLD analysis project Ga0209700, IMG submission 187528) | Root nodule microbial communities of legume samples collected from California, USA - Siratro red BW (SPAdes) (version 2) | ecosystem: Host-associated > Plants > Roots > Nodule | place: USA...
CTTAGTGGTGTAAATGTTATTTCTACCGTTCCATTACGGAATTCTGTTATGGCATCTACCTCACTTGGAGTTGGTGGAGTAGGAGGCAGGATGTCTTCTAGCCTCCATTTTAATCCACTGGTTATTTTGTTATGCCTTAGTATCCGTGGGACTGAGGCATCTACTCTTTCGGGATTAACTAACAAGAGTGTAGTTTCATCCTTAGGAGATATTATATATATATATATATATATATATATATATATATATTTATATATTTTATAATATATATATATATATATATATATATTTATATATTTTATAATATTCCAATAGTATGACTTTATGGAAAGCTTATAATAAAATAACATAAAAGGATACAAATATATATATATATATATATATATATATATATATATATATATATATATATATATATATATATATATATATATAGACACACACAAAATACAAAATCAAATTTCATTTTTTCTAAAAAAATAATTATTATATAATTATAAGTTTAGAATTTAAAAAGTATTCAACTTTTATATAATACTATTTGTCTTTTCATTTATATAAGTATTTTAATTTGAATTAGTTATCTAGTAAACATTAATGAAATTTAATTTTTATTGTGTAAAATTTTATCATAGTATTATGTAATAAAATATTAATTTCTTCAATTTATAATGTTAGATAATTTTATTTAAACTAACAAAAGTTAATGAATAATTGAATAGATATTAAAAAACTTAAAAGTAGTATAATAATTAAGATAAATATTTAATATTCAATATCTTAGACATTTAATGCGATATCATATTAGAAACATCATAAAAAAAACAATATATTAAATTATATTAAGATAATAGAAAAATACACTAAAATATAAAAAATAGTAATAAAAGAAAATTAAACAAATTATAAGGAGTTTTATTGAAAAAATTAACTGGTAATTAATAATTTAACTCTTAGTGACAAAGTAACTCACACTTAATAAATTGTTCATAACTTTCAAGCTAATAAATTAGTTAACTGATTTAAAATTTTATGTAAAATTAGATAATAAACTACTTGGTAAATTAAAATGATATAAAAGGATATAATTATAAAATTTTTATTATTTAAATAAAATTTTTGTTTCATACAAAAAATATATTATTATACGATTATAATTTTAAGTTTTATAATAATTAAATTCTTATTACAAATTTTAATGTTTGTATCTATTTTTTAAAATTTATATATTCTTTTTTATTCGAATAAGTCATTTTATATACATAATCCATCTAATGAGTATTAATTAAATTTAATTTATATTTTTTATAAATTAATTTTTTATTTATTAATTTAAACTATTGTTACATTAACTTTTTTTTACAATTTTTATTGTCTGTAGCTTTCGTATATCATCAACTAATGAAATATCGGTTACTTTGATTTGTAATGCTAGTTTTTTTTTTTAATTTTAATTAAAAAATTAAACTTAATAAATAGTAAAAAAATATTGTATTGACAAAAATATTGAGAATATCTTTATGATGGATACACTTCTTCTGGATGGTTTCACTCTCGAACATTCATCATTTGAATATCATCAAATTGTAATGTAAAGTATGAATCAATTTTTAAATTTTTTGTTAGCAAAACTTAATTTAAAAACTGGTTTTCTATTGTTTATAAAGTTGTAAATGAACATATAATCGACTATTTCTTACTAAATTAATATTGGTGTGTAAACAATTAATTATCTTTAATAATAATTGATTATATTGATAAAAATTATTTTTACTCGTTTCAAAAATAATCCGTTATCCAATTGATTGTTTAACTAATATGAAAAACTATATTCAAAATGTTTTATGGTTATATGAAGAATATAATAATAAATTATAATTGACAATAATCAAGTGTTTTATTCATTTATTTCAAAACTCTTAAAAAAAATCCTTTAACTTGGTTTATGTATAATAAATTTGTAATATTTTTTTGAAAAAGAAGTTCGTGACTTTTTGATGAAGAGAGTTTTTTCTAAAGAAGTTTTATCTGCATTTTGTTTAAAAATCAAGAATTTGAACATGTAATAAGTTTCAACTATAATTCTTTAGGAAAATATTTATTATTTCATGTGATATCTTCTATTTTATTTATAATTTTCTGAATGAATTGCTATACAATGTGTGTAGTATGCTTGAATAATTGAGTATTTTTATTACTTTGAAGTTATTTTTGAAGAGTGATTCAAGAAGTGCTGTATAATTCTTGTTTTAGGTACCTAGATACACTTATGATTGAATAACTAAAAATTAAAATGAAAAATCCAATTAAGATTGTTTGAATTAAAGTGAATCTAAATTCTTGTAGAATTAAACCAATATAAAAAAATTGTTTTAATCTTCATCGTATTATCTTAACTTTCTTTAATTTACTGTAATTATTATCATTTTTTATTTTTTTATATTAAAAAGTACGAGAAGAAATTTTTTAATTATAAAAGATCTATTTTTTAGAAAAACAATTCACTTATCTCTAAGTTTTGATTTTAGTCATACTTTATTGTCTCTAAAATTAAAAGTATGGAATAGTATGTAAAAGAACTTAAGATAATAAAAATATGTATTAAAATATAAAAATAATAACGAAAAAGAAAAAAAAAATATAAGTAACCAACTGTAAGCTAACTAAAATATATTAGCTTAGAAAATAGAAAGTGTTAAAAAAGTAAGTTATTTTAAATACTTAACCTTTCTATATTGGTTAAATTAACTTATAAGTTAATAAAAAATGGTTTATTAGAGTTACTAATTTCAATTACAAACTAATTGTATAATCAATGTCAAACCTTTGAATATCATATTCACAATTTTTTATAAGAATGTAATATAAGGGCATCACGTTGTCATATTTAAAATTAATATATTTTGTTGTTATGGTAAAATGTGTTTACCTGCAATTTTGTAAGAAGAGACGTGATTATAAAATTAAAATTTAAAAGTGTAAATATATAAATTTTAGCCATAAATTTCTTTTTCTCATTTTTAAAAATAAAATGATTTTGTATTAATAAGACTTTTATAATTGGTGATTTTGTCTCGAAATCACTTAGGTGTGATTGGTGAGATATATTTAAGTAATATCTCATAGATCCGTGGAATGTGATATTATTAATTAACATGTTATATAGACCACATATTCGTTAAATTTATGTAATAAAAATTTATTAAATTAGTATTTAATCAACACGTATAAAACAAGCCCTTCGCAACATGTGGTAAGCAAACATGTCAAAATGTTTTTATAAAGGATGTACAAATTTTAGTTTCTTAAATAGAACCATATAAGAAAATATTTTGTGAAATAAAATAATGCAAGGAAAAAAATTGGTATATATAAGATACAAAACTTAGTACATAAATTAAGGATTATGTCATATCGTTTTTTTATTACTATTATTGTTTTATTCTCAATACAAGGATATAATTAAAGAAGTAATAATGCAAGCACAACGATTTTGACTAATCTTTTAAGACACGCAATTATACTTCACTCTTTTTCTTTCGTTTTCTTCGTTAATGAGTGTAAGTGAGTTCACGTTTTTAACTTAATCCAATTATAATTTATCGAGTTAAATTTAGATTAATTTTTAACTTAATCCAATTATAATTTATCGAGTTAAATTGTGTTTATTTTTTTTCTATTTTACAATTGAGTTATAGATTGCAGTTTTCTATAATTTCGTTTCCCATGTTTTATATAGAGTGAACTTAATGTTTATGATAAACAAAATATATCTGTGAACAATCTTTGCGTATAAAACATTTTATTAAATAAAAGTCTTTTTTTTTTCAAGTTATATTTTTACTTAGAACCCAACATATAAAAATCACTTGAAATTATACTCAGCATACTCTACATGACATCATGTTGAGATACATAAAATATAAAAATTATAGAAAATATACCGTACTTCTTTAAATTTGAAAGGTTTTTGTACATTTATTAGGTTTTTACACCAATAATTATTAACCTGGTGTCGTGTCATTGTTTTGCTATCTAATAATAAATATATTAGGTAGTCTATAATTGATCGAAGTGTGTTCATTTCAACTTAAAATTATAATTTATTTAATTAAATTTTTTATTGTCTAAAAGAATAAGACAAAATTTGATATTTGACATTCAGAATCTGAAAATTTTAAAATTTAAATAATATATTTCAATATATAAATAATAATACATGGTTCAAACGTCTTAAATTTCTTCTAAAACAATATTTAAAAAAATTAAATTAAAATAAATTTTCAATTTAAATTAAAAATTAAGCAATTAGAAACTAAAATAAAACACATTATATTGTTTTTTGCTAAAAAGAATGATAAAGCTACCATAACTTAAAACCTATTGGTAAAAAACAATTGTTTTAAAACAGTTGAATTTGTGAGGTTATAACACACCAAGTATTAAAACAACAAGCATATTGATGATAAAGTTTATTTTTTTCAAACGTAATATACCTGTGGATCCCTCTTTCCAAGTCAAATCTAATTAAGAAATTCGAGTCTAGTAAAATTCATGCTAACATTTAATATTACTGAGTTTTGTATAAAAATTATACAAAAATATTAAAAAGATATTTCATTAATATTTAAACTTTACATCAATTTCATATTATATGTAACAATATAAAGAAAAATCTTTTTTTCCTCATAATGCTTTTATTAATATACTTAGTACTACTATATTTTTTTTCCATGTTTTAAAAAATGTCAAAACCTAGCTTCCCACACATCTTATGACGCTATATTTTATTTTCACTCATACTTTAAAGTCTTTAAATTTTAAATTAAATATTTTAATTAATATATTAAATTTAAACAAAGCAAAGTTAAAATAATGAAAATATATTGAAATTAATACACATATATATATATATACACACAAAATGGTGAAAATTAAATTTATCTCGTGAAAATAATATGACTATTAATATAAAAGATTCTTCTTGTATAGTCGTTTTGTAATTATCATTTTTAGTGTACACAATGTATAAGCAATTATACTTTTATTAATATATTTAACATTAGTATTTTACCCTTTAAGTTTTATTAATAAGTCAATTTTCTAAAACTCAGTTAACTACTTAAAGTAAAAAAATTACCTATCATAAAATTATATAAATTATCTTTCTACAACTCGTTTTATGAACATTTTTTTTAAAATATAATAATATTTTCTAATGAGCATTAACTATTTATTTTTATTATCATAAGAAAGAAATGGATACATGTGTTTCCACTAGTTAAAATAATTTAATTTAATTTAAAAATATATAATTTTGAAAAAATAATATTAAAAAAGTTATATAATAATAGTTATTCAGTTATTTTTGAATTTAATAGAGGTTATTAGTTTTTTAAGTAAAAAGACGTTATTTATTTATTTTTAAAAAGAAAGTTATTTAATTATTTATTTTATTAAATAAATAAATTGTTTTTAAATAAAAAATATTTTATTAATGTATTTAATATAATAAATGATTACATAACTTCTCTTTATTTTAAAATAACTAAATAATTTTTAAAAAAATATAACAGTTACATAATAAATTATATTTTCTATCTTTTAATTAATCACTAAAAGAATAATAAAACTATATATATATATATATATACATATATATTTTAATGAAAGAAAAATTGTAAATATACATTATGTGTTTTCTACTCTCTTTGTATAATGGGGTTACCAAACTAATTTCTATAAAGAATTAATTTGTTAATTAAATTAAAATACCTGGGGTTGAGAATGAATTGGCAAAAAACCGAACATGAAGTGCGTGAATCACCCACCAATGCTGTAACGCGAAAGCGATACGAGGTTACGTGTTGGGAATCAGTTGTCGAATAAGGAAGTTGAACGGTTCGAACCAGTAAAATGAACAAATAGTCTATTTATACATTTTCGTCACACACAGCCCTTTATGTACAATCAAAAACAAAAAAATAATAATTCTTGTACAACACTACACAACAAACCACCAGTTTCTACTATTTGTGGGCAACCGTTTCGAACAGGAAAAGCCGTTTACTATTCTTCGCACAAAGCAGAAACAAGTTCAGGTTGTTTTTCCAAATCCTCATCAACTTGTAATCCACATAACAAACGTTTTCGATTCGCGTGTTATTCTTCTCCAAATTCTCATTTGTTGTTATTCTTACAGAGGAGCCGTTTCAAACTGTTTCACCTTGTTGGTCCACTTGCAACCGTTGTCGTTTAATTCAACTCACGACTTGGTTTTCATACATAAACAACCCAGAGGAGTCAGCACCAGAAAGAAGCAAACTTTTCATCGGTTTTGGCCTCAGGGAGAGAAGGGTCGTGTAGAGGAACACGTTTTTGGCAAGAGGGTGTTGAGAGAGAAAGGTGTTTATCGGTGATGGTGCTTATAAACCTTGGGAGAAAGGAGGGGCATGGAAAACGACTCGGGAAATACGAGTTGGGAAGGACTCTTGGAGAAGGAAATTTCGGAAAGGTTAAATTGGCAAGGGACACTAATTCTGGGAAGCTTTTTGCTGTTAAGATCCTTGAGAAGAGCAAGATCATTGACCTCAATAACACTGATCAGGTAAGCTTCAATCACTGTTGCTACTTACATTTGCTTTTTGCTCTTTTTTAATCTGTGATTTCACAGATTGAAACTTTTCAAACCTGGTTTTGTCACAATTCATGGCTTTTAAACTAGGTGGTGGTCTTATAATGCAATTGGTTCTGCATTTGTTTTGCAATTTTTGTGCAGAGTTTTTGTTTGATTGCAACATCACTTCTCTCTGCTTTAGTGACTTGTAAATTCTGAACCTATCAGTTTTCTGATCTATTTTTCATGGCAGATAAAGAGGGAAATATCTACCTTAAAGCTTCTGAAGCACCCTAATGTCGTCAGACTATACGAGGTAACATCCTAATCCAATGATCCACAATATAACTTCAATCATAGTTAAATGTTACACTTTTTCTCATCCTCCAAAATTTTCTGGGTTTTGAATGGATCCACTCGGGGGGCACTGTTTTTGGTTTATCCCTTAATCTTTGCTTAGTCTTTGTGTTTTTTCTCGGCCAAGTGTTTTATTTTACACGTAAATGCTGTTTGAAATCATTGATTCCAAAAGTGTTTCTATTTTGATGTGTTGTTTTGGCATTTCTCCACTTGGTCAAGAAAAGTTACCTTAGCTTTTATTTTCTTCGTGAAGACTTGTCTTCGTGATTATCGGATCTGCAATTTGTGCACTTTCTTCACTCGTTGACGTAATCAGAATATTTAAAAGAAAATTGCATGGTTCACATTTTTATCTTAATAACTCATCTAAAACTAAAATCAATTTTTAGACATCACATTCAAGCATTTCATATATCATTAGAAAAAGTCATGAGTGAAGATCTACCAAATCCCTCGTCATGTAGGTCCATATTTCCCTCAATTATTGGTTCACTTGTGTCTACACTTTCCCCACATTTTTTATGTGGGTGCACATTCTATGTCTTTTTGGCTTAATTCAAGTTATATTCACCATTCATCGAATCTTAAAATTCTCAATTTATGCTCCAAAAAATAGGAGTATATGGTCCAGGTTAATGGATTATTGGATAACATGGCTATTTATTTTTATTGAAGGGATGGTTTAATTGATTGATTTGAATAAGGAACCACTAAGGAGGTGCCTTTTTCAAAAAGAATCAAATGAAAGTAGAGGTGGAGTGAAGCTAAATTATGTCTAAAAACACGTATGGATATTGGAATCAAGTTTTGCTTTCATGTCTTTCAAAATACGTTTGGAATCTGGTTTTGCTTTTCTGTGCCTTTCATTTCTAACCTTGAACTATAACCCTTTTGTATACCTAATGCTTCTAATCTTATTCTACGTTTTCTTTTGGGGTTAAAATTAGCTGTTGAAACAAACAATTTATTTTATTTTTTATATACAATTGAACAGTTAGAGGTATTTTAATTAAGTTTCTAGAATATAAATCATAACATCCAACCATCTGCAAACATTTAGTAACAGTACTAGCCAAAACATAGATATATGTCTTTGGATTTTTATCTTACTATTTTATTATTGAGTTAAAATTTAATTATTGTAATAATTTTTATTATTTTACATGTTGATAATGTGTATATTAATTATTAATATAATATATTTATTTATATTATTTGTTTGTTTTTATAGTGTTTTGTTTAAATTTAAAATTAAAAGAATTTAATGTTAAAAGTTATGAAAAAATAATTGGGATATGAGGAATGAGAGACAACCAATTTTGACTATTATTTGACAAAGAAATAAAAAAGAAGAAAATGGAAGAATGATTTCATATAAATTAAAAAAGTATATTCAAAAGTTAAGTATGTGAAAAAAGAAAGGAAATCCCTTTATATAGAATATTTATATATAGTTGTACATATAAATTTAGATCAGAAGGCCCCACCATGTAGACGGAATGGGGGTTGCGTATTAAATTGTCAATAGTATAATTTATGTTGTATTTTTCTTCGGTTCTTAAGCATTGGCTCATAGCTTTTGTCATTATTATCATAGATGTTTGATGGGGTCCAATATGTCATCACCACATATTTTGTTCATAAATAATATTCTTCAGATCAAATGGTCTCACCAAATATGTATAGTATGTGTACAAATAACACATCTTATACCATAAAGTGTTTTGAGACAGTATCTATTATACCATCTAACACAAGGTTTGGTCAAAAACATTTATCTTGTATCACTGTCCTGCTTTTTAGAACAAGAATGAGAGACAGATGCTTAAACTATTAGGTTATGTTTTGTAATCGCAGGTCTTGGCTAGCAAAACCAAAATTTACATGGTACTTGAGTACGTGAATGGAGGAGAGTTATTTGACAAAATTGTAAGGAACATTTGCTTGATATTATTATTGCATGATGATTTATTGCCTAATGCAATGGCAATCAATGAACTATACTTGTCTTCAGGCATCCAAAGGTAAACTTGAAGAAACTGAAGGTAGGAAGATATTCCAACAGTTGATTGATGGTGTGAGCTTCTGCCACAATAAAGGTGTCTTCCACAGGGATCTTAAGGTATTTTATTTGTTTTCTTAAGACTGTCATAGTAGTATCTTGGAGCTAGAATTGAAACTATGCTCCATGCTTACCAACTTTTGTGTCATTTTTTCACCAACTGGTAACTTGTTGCAGCTGGAGAATGTACTTGTCGATGCTAAAGGGAACATAAAGATAACCGATTTTAACCTTAGTGCTTTGCCTCAACATTTTAGGGTGAGATATACCATTTCCATGAACCATACCTCAACGCAACTTATTTTTCACTCAAAAGGGGAAACTTAGGAAATTGGTTTTTGTAAAACATATGTTTAAGAATAACACATTTCCTTATCATTGATATGCCTGCCATGGCTAGTTAATTTAGTTCTGTATAGACATATTTCCTTCAAAACTACTCTAACTAGTTATTATGAATATTTTAAAGTATCATGTACTTTCTTACTGTTTCAATTTCCAATTCTTGGTCATTGAAATACATGGTCAATCTAGAGTTTTATTTTAGGATAGATATCACTCCGAGTTTTTCTTTCATCATTTTGGTGAGATTGAATTGTGTGATAACTTGAAAAATTCAGGATGATGGGTTGCTTCATACTACTTGTGGAAGTCCCAACTATGTTGCTCCTGAAATTCTTGCTAATAAAGGCTATGATGGTGGAACATCAGATATATGGTCATGTGGTGTTATCTTGTATGTAATTCTTACAGGATATCTTCCTTTCGATGACAGAAATCTTGCAGTTCTTTATCAAAAGGTATTCCTATACGATTCATATCAGTTTTTTTTTATATAGTTTATAGTAGTTATATATATAACTAAATCTCATTTTCTTTCCCATGAGGATGACAGATTTTTAAAGGAGATGTTCAGATACCAAGATGGCTATCACCTGGTGCTCGAAACATTATAAAAAGAATGCTTGATCCAAATCCTAAAACCCGGATAACAATGGCTATGATCAAAGAAGATGAATGGTTCAAGGAAGGTTATACTCCCGCAAATCCGGAAGATGAAGAAGAGGGTGTGTACATTGATGATGAAGCCTTTTCCATCCATAATGTAATACTTTGTAACTTTCACTTGTCAACAGTTAATAATAGTTACTTAACTTGAAGTTTTTGGCCTGTAATCTGAACAAGTGAACATTTGTATTGGTAACAGTCACCTGAATCAGATCAGAGTAGTCCAACATCACCAACACTTGTCAATGCATTTCAATTGATAGGGATGTCATCATGTCTAGATCTCTCTGGCCTATTTGAGAAAGAGGTGAGGATAATAGGATGAAAGTTTTTCTTATGTTTGAGCTCATTTTCCTATGCTTTTAACTTCTAAAATATTTACCACTTCCTAAGGAAGGTTCACTCCATGTAACACATATTATGCCTAATGTTCCAGGATGTTTCTGAGAGGAAGATAAGGTTTACATCCACCCATCCACCAAAAGATTTGGAGGAGAGGATAGAAGACATTGTAACAGGGATGAGATGTAGAGTTCAGAAGAAGAATGGAATGGTAATAAGCACTATTATGGATTATTTTTGTTGAAGGTTCTTGTGAAATATTATTATTAGTTTGTCTAAATAGTCTACAATGTTGGATTTCAGTTGAAAGTGACACAAGATATCAAAGCACAGAAATGTGTAGGTAGTCTTTCAGTGATCATAGAGGTAAATGCATGTATACTGATATGTCCACATCATAATATATGCAATCTGCATGTATAGTTTTTCTGACATTTTATCTTATTGTGAAACTCAACAGGTATTTGAAATTAGTCCAGAATTGTATGTAGTAGAGTTAAGTAAGTCTTGTGGAGATGCTTCTGCATATAGACAGGTACATATCTCATCTCTATCTGCTACATCCAGAAAATTCAAATAAAATTCAAAGATGTAATTTTTCATTTTGTTTTGATGATGCAGTTATGCCAGAAGTTATCAAATGAATTGGGTTTTGACCCAAACCAACAGCTAGGGAGCTCAGAAATGATAGGCCTACTAAGAGAAAATAATTTGGAAGTTGTATAATGTAGATGTGTGATGGTTTTTTTTTTTTTTAGGGTGAGATGATGATGTAAATGTGTTAAAATATCAATTAAATATATATATATATATATA
>Ga0209700_109504_pt1 | contig 11201 bp, 5 predicted proteins | sample SiratroredBW_FD_187528 | JGI IMG/M metagenome (GOLD analysis project Ga0209700, IMG submission 187528) | Root nodule microbial communities of legume samples collected from California, USA - Siratro red BW (SPAdes) (version 2) | ecosystem: Host-associated > Plants > Roots > Nodule | place: USA...
CAATAAGCATTTACAAAATTTTAATATTTTATATTATCTTTAAATCAATTTATTTTTAATTTTGATTAGTTTAATTTTTTTTCTCCCTACTTGTATAGTAAAGGGTGCTATGTGGGGAAATAATGTTGGAAAGAGTGCTATGTGGGAAAATAATGTTGAAAACTGTGTCAGTCTTGTAAAAAATTCTATGCACTCTCTCTAAAGAAATTGATTGGAAATTGGGAAACAAGATAGTTAAAATTGAGATTATGAATAAGATTTTAAAAAACTTACAACATTGTAAAATAGTAACACAGATAATAAATTTTACTTTCTTAATATATATATATATATATATATATATATATATATATATATATATACATTTTTGTCAAAAAAAAAAGTAAAATAAAAAAAGTATATAAGAGATGATTTAATCTTGATACAAAACTGTTTAAGTCTATCTACTCTCATTTTCTCTATTCTACTTAATGTATTACCTAAAAATAAAAAACTACTTAAAGACATGAACCGAAGGATTAATAACAATGAAGGAGTAATAACAATGTAGAAGCACCTAGCTCTCATAAGAGATTCAAATTAAATTCACAAACCCCATAAACACAAACAAAACCACTTTGAATTTCGCAGAAAGAGATGGTAGAAGTACTTTAATTAAATTAATTTAGTTTTATTTTAATTGAATTTGAAATGAAACACAATCAAGAGAAGTAAACATGCAGAACAGACAACATGAGAGACTCTTCATTTGAAATGGGTACAGAGCATAGAAGTGCCTTAATAATTAATTTAATTTTTATTTTAATTGCATTTGAAATTAAACCTAATCAAGGACCTGCAAGGCAGCATTGGAGACTCTTCATTGAAATTGGTGCAGAGTAACAGAAAAATACTCTTCCTTTCAAATCAAATGGGTTGGAACTAAGAATAAACGTGTAGAGCAGCAGAAGATATTCATTTGTGAATTTTAATTACATTAATTCTAGTTGGGTAAATTGGGTGATGTGAGGTTGACAAAACATATACTAAAGTCAGAATTTCATTGCATTAGTTTTGATTAAAATTAGGTACACTTAGGTGAACAGTTGATAAAAAAAAAATACATGCTGAGATCTTGCTATACAACTTGAAAATTGAATGTTGAGATCTTGCTATACAACTTGAAAATTGAATGGCATAAAGGATGTAAAATCCTAAAATCTTACAATTTTGCTAGTAAATTCTCAATTTTAACTACTATGCTCCAAAGCAGTCCTATATTTATAATGAAATTAAATAATTTCATAGCTTTGGTTTTTCCTAAAAATAAGTAGGCTTACCTCATCATAAAGGCAATACAATAGGGAATTCACTCAATTTCTTTTATTATCATTGACCTTTCTCTTACCCATTCAAAGCGGCTTTACATTTTCAAGAGAAGGCTAATCTATTTACTCTGAACCTGTTCAATGGTAGTTGCTTAGTCAGTGTTTAGATTCATTTTATTTTATTTATATGAAATAATCTGACAGAAACTGTGTTTAAGTTAATAACTTGTATTAAACAAATTTCCTACATTTAGTCAGATTTAGTTTTCATCCACGGGCACAGATTGTATGGAAATAGATAGGACTCACGGTCCAAGTTTATGGAGATCTTATAAATATTTTTTAATGATTTTAAATTTATACTAATACTATAAATATATAAATATTATTTAATAAATAATATTTTTGGAACTCTTAGGTGATAAATCATTAATATTTTTTAAAAGACATTGAACAGTCAATGAATTTTAAATATTAAAATTTTTTAATTTTTTATCTCTTCCACTTATTGCATTTATTTATATCTTCCTCCTTTGTTTGACTCTTTCATTGTTTCTTCAATAGTATTGCCTTAATTTGTGTATTTGATTGTCATTAGATGATTATCCATTTGTTGGCTTTTGATGAGTCATTATTTTCTTCCATTTACTTGTCTTTATGTGCCTATTTTGATTAGTGATTTGTGTTTATTTTCTCTATTTTACTAGGCTTCATTGAGGAGAAATTATAATTTTAATTAATTTGAATTTTTTGAGCTAATTTTATTATTATTATTATTATGGGGGTTGGAAATTAATTCTAGGATTGAAGAGGAGCTGACACGACACCACTCCATCCATATCAGTTTTTTTTTTCTTTTTTTTAGTTTTTGTATTTATTTCTTTTTTTCCCTTGGGCCAGAACTGGACAACTTGGGCCCATTAGGTTTAGTGGGTGGTAGCTGACCTAGGTTTAAAAAGGGGGAACATATATGGTAGGGGCGGCTCTAGAACAGACAAGAATTGTTTTTATTTTTTCTTCTTGGTTCTTCTCTGTTCTTGTTTCATGTTTTATGCTTCTTTTCTATTTCCTGTTCTTGTTTCATGCTATGAAGGCTTTGAGGTTGCTTTATATTGTTTTTGCTTTCTTCATCTCTTAACTCTTCATTATTTTTTATTTTTATGCTTAATACTTTTATTGGTTGATGCTTAATGTTTCACCTAATATGAAATTCGTGTATTTGTTCATGTTTAATGGAGTGAGTCTCCTTGCATTAATATCAGGTAAAAGTCAATATTATTTTTGATGGATTGATCTAAAAATCATTTTTTTTATTTTTTATTATTGTTTAATTAGTTTCAAAATAATATGTGTAAATTCAAGAAAGAACATTAGAAATTTAAGATTTATATATAAAGTTTAAAGTCACCAGAAAAGAGGATTGAAAAAAAAAAGAATGAGACCTTAGACTTCAAGACATGATAATACAATCAAGTCTATTGTTTTTGCCATCAGGTCTTATTTTTTTAATCTAATCTTAGTTTTATATACTTGTAAAAGTTATATTTAGTGTTATAAATATTATAATTTTTAATTTTATAAACAAGTATAAAAATATTAAGAGAAAAGTTGAGCTTTTTCTTAAATCACAAGAAAGGTTATGGATAAATTTATCAAAATAAACAAAAAAAATAATTATAAAGTACAGGTTAAGTACTGTTTGAATGAAAAATTAGTGGTAGAAAATCTTAAGTTTTCAAATGCTACTTGGAGGTATGTACCTCTCTTTGCTTATCATTGATGACTTTTTCCCTTATGTTTCTCTTCCATTAAATTTCACATTGTGCTCCATTCTATATTGGCAATGGAAGTCTCATTACTATTTACGAATTAGCATGTTGTTGACCATTTTTTAGGGGTGAATCCAATTCTTCTTACTGCTTCAGGTAACAGATTTTGTGATGGGTTTGAAGACCGACCACTATCCATGATTACACGGAAAGCATATACATTTTCCATAGAAATGCCACGTACTGCTTTCAATGCCTTTGACTGAGATATTCCGAAGTGATATTGCATTGTACTTCTCTTCTTTCCATCGTAACAAAGTGAGAAGTCAAGAAAGACCGTGATTATCATATTTAGGTTTATAAATGGTGAAAAATCGATGCTGATAAGTATAGTAAGGGAGTAGAGTTGCTGATTTTTATCTCAAATCAATTTGGCTTGGACTCAAAATTGATTTGAAAATATCAACAATGATTTTTCTCCTTTAATATTAATGGACTCAAATCCATTAATATCACTTCTCAGCATTGATTTTTCACCATTCATAAACCTCAATATGATATTCAGAATCTTACTTGACCTCTCAGTTTATTATTACGATGAAATTAGTACAATGCAACATCTTGAAGCATTGGTGAATCATTTCCGAATATGTCACTGGCTTCGTTTGAAAGACGGTTGGCATCTCTCTTGAAAATGCATATGCTTTCCGTTTAATCATGGATGATGGTCGGCCTTCAAACAAATCATAAAATCTGTTACGTGAAGCCGTATGAAGTATTCGGAATTCACCTCCACAAAATGGTCAACCACAAGCTAAAATTTCCTTTTTCTTTTTGGTGTAAGTCATGCAGACAATTGTGGTTCAAGCTACTTATCCTACATGTTCTCAATTGAATGTAGGTTGAGAAAGGACCTGAATGACATATTGAAGTTTATGAATGGCCAGAAAGCAATGCTAAGAGGTTTTATTGATGGAGTGGAGTTGCTAGTATTTACCTCAAATCAACTTGACATAACTCAATCAACATTTATTGATGTTAACTAGTTCGTACAGGTGTTATTGCTGAAGTAAAAGCTCGACATTTCCTATGGGGAGTCTTTTCGTCGTCATGGAGTACCTGCCATGGAGCCAGTTGATATGGACATTGACATGATTGGAGGAAAAGATGTGGAGGGAAGACTTGATCACATTCTGAAAGATAAACCCAAGAGTGCCTCTGATGTAGTATAATAACAGATAAATGTCTTCATGAAAAATTGTTGTTGACCACATGTTTTCTATTGTATTTACCTTAAAGTGAATTATACATCATTACAATATATAATCCTAGTAAAACAACTATCTTAAGGTAACCAAGTTCAGAAGCAGACAAGCTTTCCAGTCTTGATAGTTACACTAAGTAAGTATAAACCAAATGGTTGAAATCACAAGTCTGTCAATAATATCCTGAGACTGTATTTGGATCATTCAACAATATTCTGTGAGATATTTTACCAAATGAGAAGAAAAACAACTTACCACTTAAGAATATGGCATCTATCCGTGAAACACAACATTACTTTGGTCTAATTATGAAACTGTCATCTATGAGGCCAATTGGTTATTGGTGTTTGTTGCGTCATAAATAGACAAAATTTGCAATAATGGATGACAGCTGCTTTATTTTGTGAGTGTAATAATGCAGTCAGAAAAGAAAAAAATTGTTAAGGGAGTAATAGATAAAAAGGTGATATGTATAAAATAAATGTTCTTTAGTAGTTAAAGATTAGAACATTGTTATTTAGGTTAAGTTGTACTTGGGTAGTTGGGAGGAAAGTATGAAGTCATGTGTAAGTGTGGGTTATATAAAAGCCTTTTGTATGTTGTTGATAACATATATAGAATTGTGATCTTTATAGTTTCTCTTCAACTTTTGTTGTGTAATAGACTTGTGATTTTGATAGTTTTTCTTCAACTTTGGTTATTTTTTCCTTATCTGTGTTAGAATTTATTGATTTTTTTTTCCTTAACAATTTGGTATCTAAAGAAAAACATGACTGCAAAAGAACTTGAGATAGAATAGGATGACAAATTCTTGAGAATTAACATTGAAGGATAAGTTTTTTCAATAGTAGTCCTAAATCTTGATAAGGAAATGACGTTGACGAAACCACACAATGAGACACTGAAAAATGTCTTAATTGTAGGCAAATGGTAGTGCCATTCAGGTATCTAGGCATGGTTATTGGGAGAATTCTAGGAGGATTTCATTTTGGATGCCGATCATTGAGAAAATTAAATTAAGATTGTCTAGCTGGAAGGGGAGATTTCTATCTTTAGCTGGTAGAGTTTGCCTCATCAAAGCTGTCTTTATTACATTACCATTATATTATCTTTCTTTCTTTAAAGCTCCTAGTAGTGTGTGCAAAACCATTAAGAGAATTCAGGCTAAATTTCTTTGGGGTTGGGGGCATGATGGTAGGAAAATTGCTTGGGTGTAATGGGATACAATTTGCAATCCTGTTGAGGCAGGTGGACTGGACATCAAAGATATTGAAATGTTTAATATTGTATTATTAGCCAAATGAAAATGGAGGTTGGGAGTAGAAGATGTAAGAGTGTGGAAGGAGGTGTTGCATTCAATATATGGTTCGTGGAGAGACATGTATGATATTAGAACAGATAACAAAAATTCGAGATGGTGGCGTGACCTATGCAATATTTGTGATGTGAGTAACCAAAACAACTGGTTTGATTCTAGAATTAAGTGGGTATTAGGAGATGGTAAGCAAGTAAGAATGTGGGAGGACATATGGGTCTGTAATCAAGCACTTAAAAGGAAATATTTCCAAGACTATATTCCTTGTCTATGTGTAAAGATAGTATGATTGTAGATGTGGGGGATTGGGTGTCTATTGATAACAGGGAGTTTTTTAAGTGGAATTTATTATGGAGAAGGGAGATGTTTGAGTGGGAAAAGGAACTTTATAAGCAGTTACTAGATATACTTAATTCTGTCAAGTGGAAGCGATATACACCGGATCATTGGAATTGGATTGCGGATGACTCGTCCAAATATACTGTTAGATCTGGTTTTGAAGTACTTCATGCATTGGGTCACCAAAGCAGGGATAGTACTATTATCTTTGATCAGTTATAGAGAGTCAGAGTAGTACTATTATCTTTGATCAGTTATAGAGAGTGAGAGTAGCACCATCTGCTATAGTCTGTGCCTGGAGGGTTTTATTAAATAGGATCCCAACACGAGTGAACCTAGACAGGAGAGGTATAAACTTAGACAGTTACTTATATGCCCATTGTGTAACAAGCAAGAGGAGACAATTGAACACCTTTTCATTACTTGTGAAGTGGCAATTAAAGTTTGGGATAGTTGTGATAGATGGATAGGAATAACATCAGTTAGACATAAAGTAATTGACATTCACTTTCAGAACTTCTATCTGTTGTGCTGTAATGGGAAAGTAAATGATGTTTGGAAGGGAATGTGGATGGCAGTAGTGTGGGAATTTTGGAAACTTAGGATCAAAGTGGTGTAATGGGAAAGTAAATGATGTTTGGAAGGGAATGTGGGTGGCAGTAGTGTGGGAATTTTGGAAACTTAGGATCAAAGTGGTGTTTAATAATGGTGTTGTTGATGATTTAGAAATTTTTTCCTTAGCACAATTGAGTTGTTGGACATGGGTCAAATACTATAGGAAAAAAGTGATTTTTTCATTGTCATATTGGAATTTTTGTCCTCTGCAGTGTTTGATAAATTTAGGATGACTAGGTTGTATTTTTTCCGCTGTTAAGTGGTGCTAAGTGAGCTTAGGGGTCTGGGTAGTACTGCTAGTAGGTTAGGACAATACATGCTTGGTTACTTGTGATGCAGGTGAAGGTGACAAGTCTAGTATCTATCAAGAGACACATTCTGGTGTTGTTATGTTAGCAGTTTGCAGCGACTGAAGGTTTTTTACTGGTGTGTGGAACTTGCACGATTTAAAGTGACATCAAATCAACGGAAGACATTTTCTAATCAAAGGAGAATGTGTCTCAAAATTTGGTGGTTTGCTACGGTGATTGATGAGTTTGAAGGATAATAATTTTGTATACTCTAGAGAGTTGCCTTCCAAATCTTAATACTCATGTTTTATATTTGTTTACCTTGAAGAGCTGTATTAGTTGAGTTGGATGAAAAAAAGGTTTTTTGTTATTTTGTTTCAAAGTTAAATTCGGATAATATGCTTTGTTTTATATATACTTTGTATAAGGGTTCGAACATCTCTAAAGTGTTCCAATTTATTCTATTCTTCCCAGTTAAAAAAAAAAAAACTGCAAATTTTGTTTGTAATTCTTGATATAACCGAACTGCAATTGGCATCTTTTGATGGTAACACGCAACTTGAAAACTAAATCCATTTATGACAAGGCACTACACAACAACACCATTATATTCGAATACTTATTTTTACTGCAAAATATATCATCTTGTCAAGATGTTGAAAATAGGTTTGATGATAGAGCATTTGGTTATTTAATCAAATATCTAAAAGACTTATTTTTTATATATTTAATCATTTACTTTTTTTTTCTTGTTACAATATTTTGGATAAATATTTTTTTCATTTGTTATTCTATATTTTTTAATTGCATACTTTGTGTAATTTTATTATCTTTATCTCAATCCAATATTATTTCAATGGTAAATTTTATTTTATTTTAAATGATGAGATAATATTAAAAATTTTAATTCTTTAAATATTAAAATTAAACCACACTTGTATATGCCTAATATTCTAATATTTTTTCTGTGGAACATCACAAGTTTATGATGTATAAACATTATAAATAAAGGAAGTAATTGTATTTTTCTTTCATCAAGTTTTTAGACTTTAATATAAATACAAATTTTTTTATAAAATTTTGAAAAACAAAAAATATTTAAAATTTATTTTAGTATGTTTTCTATGCACGTAAAATCAATACTAAATTCTTTAAAAATAAGTATTAAGGATATTCATTATTACTAAAGTTTGTTTATAATAATATAAGCTAAATTATAATGGTTCTGATCTAGTCTGACAAAAGATATATTAAGTAAAATTATTTAAAGGATGAAATGTAATTTATTTTTTTTTTTAAAGAAAGGAATATAGTTTATCCTAAATCATAATGTAAATACTCAAGTTTTCTGATTTGTTAAAAGTTATAATATGAATATAAATTTAAAATCTGTTTTTATTAATTTATATTTAAAAAAATATAATTTCAGGAATTCAACAAGTAATTATTTTATAAGATGCATTTGTATTAAACCATAAACAGTAAATAGTTTTATCATAGAAAATATTTATGGAACGAAAAAAATTAGTATGACAGACAGATACATATTGATTAGTCCTTTTCACTTACAAAATATATATTTTTTATGATTTTATTTGATTGGAAGAGAAAGCGGCAATAACACCACTTATTGGTTCTCTTACCGTCTTTTCATATTTCTCGCTCTTCCTGTCAACAACAAAGAACTAATAAAAACTTGGTTAGAAAGTTTTACACAATATTGAGCTTCTGAAGGTAAGAAAAACTGTCTCTGTGCTGCAAAATGATTTTGAAAGCTGAAAGAAAGTGTTTATGTTTAACAAAATCTTTACATACTTCTTCCAATACTACATGCATTCCTTTGTTTAAAAACAATTAGATCTTAAAGTTTGTCTCTTCGTTTTCAGTTCAGGAACACTTCAGAAGAAAACTTTTCTTACCTTTTTTATATTCATGCCGATCCTACATGCATTCTGCGGCACTTTTGAGTTACATGCATTACTTTATTTTTTTTCTCAAAAAAATTGAATCTTGTTAGGAATCGGCCTTTGTCGTTCTGTCTTCTTTTTCAGTTCAATCACACACCTCAAAAAAAACATTTTTTTTACTTCTTTATAGTCATGCTGATGCTATATGCATTCTTCAATACTTTTGAACTACATGCATTATATTTTTTGTCCAAAAGATTAAATTTTTGAGCTTCTTAGAACTCACCTTGTCGTCTTGTTTTCCTTTTCAGATCAGTTCACACTATTTCCCAGAAGAATACAATGAGGCCACACAATGACAATGTATAATAAAAGAATACAAAGTTTTCTTACTTTTTTTATTTGTTTATCTTTTTTCTTATTTATTTATTTATTTATTATTTTTACCCATTGGATTTGTGCTTTTACTATGATGTTAATAAGGATGAGGAGGCTGTTAGGATTGAGTTCTTATGTTTAATTTGTCTCTAGGTCAACAAATTTCACATCACTATTACTTACTACTTCCTTTGAACAGGGTTATTAATTCTTCATAAATAATGTAATTAATTCCATAAATAAATAATAAATGTGATAGCTTGAATAATCTATGGGCAAGGTTTCCTGATCTTTTTTTTATAGAATACTACAGTGTTGATAGTATGTTCAAGGTTGCTATATTGTTACATATGAACTTCACTGGTTGTGATTTCATACATTTTAATCTTTTTTAAACATTATGTTTAGATTTTCCACTTCACTTTGAAAATTACAATTACAGTTTGTATCTGGTTTTCCATGGTTATTAAGTTTCCTCCCAAGAGGATTCGGTGTCTTGAGTAGGTAGCAGGGTTCACCCCATTAACATTTGTACTACCACTCTCTGCATGTTCCTTATTTTTAAGAAATAAGAATTTTGTTTAGTTTAATACATGTTCACTTACAGCAAAGAAAAATTGTTCCTTTGTTAATATGTTATTTAACTTTTTAACAGACTTGGACAACCCCTTGCCTTTGTAGAAGTTTGACATTTGAATTTACATATTTTTATCTTTTTATTTCCTTTCATAGAATGCAAAATCTTTGTGAACGGAAATGTATGCAAGGCATATTTTTTCTTCATTGGTTTAGCATGTTTACAAGACATTGTACTTATTCTACTGTGGGTGGTTTGAAGAATTTTGAATTAAAGATTTTATTTTGTTAACGGAGAAAAATAAAATCAATTCATAATATATAAATAAAAACAAATTTGTTTTATAAACTAGTCGAGTTAAGTTTAAATTCAAATCTTCAAATAATATTAATCTATCATAACAAAATTAGATGGACTATTGTATCATCTGTCGTTAGATCACTTATAAATACTTATGAGATGTACTTTAGCCTTATGAGATGTATGTATTGAAAATATTGATGTGTTTGTTATTCTTTACAGGCTGATTGTTGCGATATTTGTGGGGCTACTGGTTGGAAAGAAACATTAGTTACTTGTTCTATATGCAAAGAAAACCGTGAACATGCGTAATAATCTCTCGCATGCAATTCTTTTCTTTTTTTCTACTTATTTTCCTTCTTTCAATGTTTTTGATATCTTGTTTCATCTTATTTCCAAACTATTTCAGTTATTGCATGAAATTTCATACCTTACAAGTTCCAACATATTGGGTCTGTGAGCCTTGCAAATCCAAGTGTGAGTCAACTTCACCCCGTGAAGAGGATCAGGGTATTAGCTCAAGGACTTCTAACCTTTGCTGCCATCCTTATTCTTCTATTTCCTCTTAACATTTACTATACATGTTTTCAGTCTCAAAAACAGAATTTTAAGTGGCAGTTGAATTTTTCTTTGCTTTAATCTGATTTGATGGAATTAGAGTATTGTGTTTATGAACTTGCACTTAGGAGTGGAAATAGGCGGAGACAATCCATTAGGGATGTATGGCCTAACCTGACTTATTTATTTGTATGATATAATTAAACATAAATGGTCTCTTAATTTAATAACCTGTATTGTTTTAAATAAAGTGTTATCATACATTTACTCATGAATTTATGCCTCCATTTGATGAAGATATAATCTACTAGAGATAGTTTGCTATAATGAATTCCATCTTCCTGCCTTTTACCTAAGGCAACTAATAGAGTATAAGAGAACCATCATAATTCAATTTCATACTATACACTCATTTACAAATGGGTTTGAGATTAGGAGGACAAGAGATAATATTCCATGTGAAATTCTCTGGAGGAGTCTGAAGTTCATTATTTGCTTTTACTCAATGTTGGAGATTGTACATTGACTAGAGACGAGATTTTCAATAGTTTATAAGTGGGTGCAAATCTTACTTTATAAGT
>Ga0209700_109505_pt1 | contig 11197 bp, 7 predicted proteins | sample SiratroredBW_FD_187528 | JGI IMG/M metagenome (GOLD analysis project Ga0209700, IMG submission 187528) | Root nodule microbial communities of legume samples collected from California, USA - Siratro red BW (SPAdes) (version 2) | ecosystem: Host-associated > Plants > Roots > Nodule | place: USA...
AAGATGAAAATAATAAAAAAAAAAGATAAAGGGAATTGTGGTAGCACAAAAAGTAGGAACACCATTTAGGAATCTCTCGTTTTTTTTTTAATATAAGCTTGATGATGATTGAGACATGCTTTTTTACACGGAATATAATATATGCTTTCATACATTGCCATTTATCTAACATTCCTTGAATATGTATACTTGTTGAAGTGATGTAATTGGAGCAAATATAAAGAAAATAAAGCAGCCAAATATTGAAATAGATCCAGGATAAAAACTAAGGAAGAATAAAATGTTTTCACGTATTGTTTTACCCGATTTAAAAAAAATATGTTTTTATAAGAAAATATTTAACCAAAAATTACATTTAAAAAATCCTTTTAAAGTCGATAGCTAGGCTCATTCCTCAAAAAAGTTAAATCAGATCAAAATAAAGATGAAAATTATTTCCAAGAAAATGCTGTGTTATATTTAGCAAATAAGTTAAATCTATTATCCATAATTCTCTTTATTGTCTCCATGCCTACATATATATAAGATTTATTTTGCCATTAAAATAGAAAAACTCATTCGGAAGAATTCTGCATTATAAGTTGTAAGTAGTTAGAATACTTGAAAAATAAAAGTATACTATTTCCATGAAGATGACAAAATAGATGCCAAAGAAATTACTATGGTTAATTCTTATTTCATTTCCCACGTGGAATAGTGAAGTGCCATGAATTCTGACACCATCCTACGTTGTAACATATTATAACATAAAATATTTGACAGTTTTCATGGTTTGGTTACGTGGATCAGGAAGAGTGGTTTTGGACGTGTTGAAGCATGCAGCAGTCACGTGTCGGGGATGAGAAGAGTGTGTGTTTGGTAGAATCCACCTGATGTTATGCACGATTGGTTCAAACTCTTTAATGCAATCATAAAGTCTCATGAAAACTGAAACAGCCTTTAACTTTTGCTCTTATCTGCTGTGTATATATGACGGTTAAAAAAAAAACCAGCTACACGGAACAAAGCAACAAAGTAAACGTTTCGATGTGGGATGCGTTTTAGTGTGACATGCTAGCTGCAAAGTGAAAAGCCTAGTGTCCCATTACGAGGAGCTAAAGACAGCAATGATCCATCTCTATCTGCTATATATATGTGTATATAATATGTGTGATACAATCTCCAAAGGGGTTTAAAGCTGCGTGGTGGTGTGGGATTGAGCTGAGTGCACAGTGATTTCTGACTGAAAGAGCCAAAACATGAGCATGAGGAAGCACAACCCACTTTGGTTTGTGGTGCTCTTGTTGTGCTCTTAGGCTCTTTTGGTGAAGTTCAGAGTGAAGGTTTGGTTTGTTGGTTGGTGCATTATTTGGTTTATCTCTTTCTCATGGCGGGTGGACAGAGACAGAGGCTTAGTAAGTCATGCATTCTTCTCATAGGTGAGCATTTTTTTTGGTCTGCTTTGGTGTTTTCAACCATCTTATTGCACTTGAATTTGCTTAAGATGATTATGCATGATAGTTGGTGTTGAGAATCATGCTTGGATGAGAAGGGGAGTGTCCTAATTCCAATAATGACTTTGTTTCTAGTTCTAAATAATGTGTCTTATTTACCATCTTCTGAGAATTACTTACTGAGATGGATCTTAATAGTTAAAGGGGTTGGTTTGTGATTCTTGTCTCAGGATACTATGTTCACCCAATTTTTTTTTTTCTGAGTATGTGAAAAGGGAAAACGTCCCTTGAAAACTGATAAGCATAGGAAAGGAGTTGTATTCTAGCATGTTATAAAATAGCAGAAAAAAGACAGAGTCAAGAATCTAGCAAATGTTATAATTCTAGTTTTCTTGCCCTTTTGACTTTCTATTAGGCCATTTTTGTTTGGGGTTAAAATTTAACTTTGACATGTTTTTTGGTGCACTTTGACAGCCATTGCAGGAATAGAGAGGTTTGCATTCAAGGGGGTGGCCTCCAATCTGGTGACATACCTAACTGATGTTGTGAGCTTGAGCAACTCATCTGCAGCAAAGATGGTTAACAGTTGGGTAGGCTTTACTTCCATAATGCCATTGCTGGTGGCACCTATTGCCGATGCATATTGGCACAAATATTCCACCATAATGGTCTCATCTTTCCTGTATTTTGTGGTGAGTCACCCTCCACAAATTTGCTTTCACCCTTTCACATTTTTATGTATTTGTTAAATTAGTAGGAGGACAAAACTTAAATGAAATTATCGATGTGCTTTTATGTTTGCTTTCTAATTACAGTTGAACTTTCACTTCAAAAGTTTGCATAATAAAGGTTTGAATTAAAGATCAGCATGAGTCACTGAGGTGCAATTTTAATTCTGAGTAGAGAACAGTATGAAAATCAAATATAAAGAAATGCATATAACTTTTGTCCTTAGTCATATATTGGAGCTTTGCCATAGCTCTTGATTCTTTTGCCTGCTAACTTTATTGGCCACTTCGGAATTTAAATGTGAAACATGTATGTGGCTGGTAATTTAGCAGACCTACTTTGTGTAACATATGATTTGGACATCCATTGAGTTTGTAAATTGGATTCTGAGTCATGAGCACTATTCTCACATAAGGATATTTGAACTTCAGTGTTTTGTGGACCAATTAGAGAGTTCAGGAGCCTGAGAAAAGTTATCAGTGTTTTGGACCCTTCTCAAGTAATGAACATTTCACCCTGTGTCAACCTTAGTTCCACACGTTCTCCTGCCTTTGAAATCTGATTCTCTACACCCCCCCAAAATATCTATTCAAATTTTGATTAAAAAGGTTAACTGATGGAAAGAGTTTCATTGGCGAAGAACTGTTATTTTTCTTCTACATCAGTAGAACAAAATTCACACCTGACATAAAACACTACAACTGTCTTATGGAAATTCCAAGCCTTAGCTTGAACAATATTTTATAGCTCTGCAAGCTGAAACATGCAATCTTAGGTACTGAACTTGATATGTTTAGCCTCATGTGGTAGATACATGTTCATTTATAGTAATTCAAAACAATGGTATACGTGCACAATCTTGTTTTGTGTGGAAATAAATATAATATTCATGTTACCTTCACTGTAGTAACTCAAAATTGATACAGTATGTTCTTATTTAGAAGGTTGTCATTATTTATGTCCTCTACTGACCTAGGTGGACATCTCAATAATTAAAATAATTATTCATTTTTGGACTACCTTCATTTCTGTTCTAACTGAGTTAGGAGGATATCACAGATTAAGGAATAGGAATATTGTTATCATCATTTATAATAAAGTTATTTTTAACTTTCTAACATGAACTAAGAAATCTCTCTCATAAGAGCATGATTAAAAAACAGTAATCAATGACATGCAACTTCGTGGAAGTAACCAAGTGAAGTTGTCACCAAATTTACAGTACACAATTAACACAAGGCAACGATAATTATATTATTATAATTTGTTTTGTCTTACTTTAGCTTTAGAGAAAAGCATACCACTACTCCTTTTTTAAGTTATTAAATTAAGAATTATAGCACCACTAGCTAAAAGGCGATCATTATTGAAAAAAATCCCTCAGTGAAATAACTTAAAGTTATTTACCAATTATAGTGCCATGGAGAATTGATTTGATGTCTTGAATTCATATCAACAGGGTAATTTATTCATCAGAAAGCATAAGTAAGACCAAAGTACACAGTGATTTTTGAAGTGCTTGACAATTTTTCATATTATTAGTGTGTGGTTTGGTTTTGTTATATTATATACATGCACAGTGAAATAGGCAGCATTTTGTGGATGCTTCTGCTAGCAAATTTGAATTTTCAATGTTTGCTTCTTTATTTTAACTATATTTGGTTTTGTGTTCTCTTCTTAGGGACTTGTAGCATTGACAACAACAGCATTAGCAAGGTCATGGCATCACAGAAACAGAACAATGTCTTCTTCATTTCTCTCTCTGTCTCTCTACTTAATTTCATTAGGCCAAGGTGGATATAACCCATCTCTGCAAGCCTTTGGAGCAGATCAACTTGGTGAGGATGAAGAACTGCCTTGCAGCAAAGATGATAAAAGTTACAACAAAAAGACTCTATTCTTCCAGTGGTGGTATTTTGGTGTTTGCAGTGGAAGCCTTTTGGGTGTTACAGTCATGTCCTACATCCAAGACACCTTTGGATGGGTGCTAGGATTTGCCATCCCTGCTCTTTCAATGATTATGTCCATTTTAATTTTCTCTGGTGGAAGCCCTATATACCTATATAAACAGCATGAAGTCCTTCAAACCAAGAAACCCCTCATGTGCATTTTTCAAGCCATAAAAGCTTCTGCATTGAGATGTTTCCATTGTGAAATTACCCTACCAAATGACAAGTCTGAAGGGGTGGAGCTAGAGTAAGTTCCACTTTCATAGAAACTCACACTTAGACTTAATTGCACTATTAGTTCCTTCTTATCACTGACATTCCATTTGATCTCCCTATTTTATGATGCAAATTTGGTCATCTACTGGTTTATTGGTACAATTTTGGTTCATCCTTTAACCATTTTAATGATACAATTCTGGTTCATCCAATATTGAATTTCATTAATAACAGGAGTAGCAGAAGTACAATTAAGCTTTACATTTACTACTATGACATACTCAATGTACTTACTTACACATGAATATTTGTTTTTCTTGTGCTAGGCTTCAAGAGAAACCCCTTTGTCCTGAAAACTTGGAAAGCCTTAAGGATTTGAATAATGATCCTAAAAGTGGCACGTATCTTCTAAAAAATGTCAGGGTTATGGTGAGGCTTTTGCCCATATGGACAATGCTTCTGATGTTTGCAGTGATTTTCCAGCAACCAGCCACATTTTTCACAAAACAAGGCATGACAATGAAGAGGAACATTGGTGCAGACTTCAAGATCCCACCAGCCACACTCCAAAGTGCTATAACACTGTCCATAATATTGCTGATGCCATTGTACGACAAAATATTCATACCAATCACTCAGGTGATCACCAGGCAGGACAAGGGTATAAGTGTGATGCAAAGGATGGGAATTGGAATGGTTCTCTCAATCATAGCCATGGTCATTGCAGCTGTAGTTGAGACTAGAAGGCTTGAGATTGGAAGGCAAATGAGAAGTGCAGGAGTACATTCAGAGACAGTGCCTCTCAGCATTTTCTGGCTGCTACCACAGTACATTCTTCTTGGCATCTCAGACATTTTCACAGTTGTTGGCATGCAAGAGTTCTTTTATGGTGAAGTTCCCAGGACAATGAGAACAATGGGAATAGCCTTGTACACAAGTGTTTTTGGGGTTGGAAGCTTTGTGAGTGCACTGTTGATTACACTAGTGGAAGTGTATACAAGTTCAAAGGGAATACCAAGCTGGTTCAGTGATGACATGGTTGAAGCACGTTTGAACAGTTACTATTGGCTTCTGGCATGGTTAAGTGGAGTGAGTCTGCTATTGTATGCACTCTTGTGTAAATATTACCTTAAGAGGAGTGATTCAGATAGTGAATACTGAGGGTGTTTTTTCACTGAATCTTTAGTTTTCACGTGTAATCTTCCTTTTGGGGCTATAGTTTGTTGAACTGCTTGACCTCATATTGAATAACTGTAATTTTATGATCCCTGTGTGTTTCATGTTGCCAAGAGTGAAACAGATGAAAAGTTGGCTGAACTTTTGAAGTTTTGAATGTGAAAAACAGAAACTATTCAACTTGAACGTAAATCATGGATCTGTGTTATAACTTGATGCAATGCCAAACTAAACATGCTTAACATGTTTTTGACAAACTATGATATTTACATGCGTGTTCTTATTTTGACAAACTCAAGTGAAGTCATGGATAAAGTCATGGATAACTATGATGGTTTGTAGTAAATGCAACAACTTCATCATTAGATGTGGATCAACTTATCAAAAGCTTTGCAATTGATTATATTAATAAAGTTTTTACATAAATTAAAAAGATACTAATAAAAATATAAATAAATAATTATTTTATTATTATATAATATTTTATTAAATGAAATGAATAGGAAATGAATGTAATTTATAAACAATAATGTCAAAGTATATTTTTTTAATTAAACATGTTTTACTTTTATAAATTTAGACACCATTATTCGTATTTCTTATTTATAATTTTCTAGATCATTTACAACTACATTTATTTTCTTATTGAATTAGCTTTTGACTAGGAAATAACATTAGTATTAAACTACAAGTATCTTAAACCATAAACTAAAATTAGTCTTAATTACTTAACTAAATAAAAGAATATAATTGAAAAAATAACTATTTTGAAATTCTAAAACAAAATTTTGAAACATAAAGATGAAAAAAAAATTAAAGTTTTAAAAAGAGTGGAAATCCTAACTGATTCATTCTATTGCCAATTTTTTGTTGACAATTATTTTTTAATTTTTGTGAGAGTTAACTCATTAATAACTACAATTAGATCATCGATATCATGACACCTTTAATAACACAAACAAATAATTATATTAATATTTTAATTATATTTATTTTATTTTTAACTTAATATATTTTATTATATTATTAAAATGAAGTGTTAAGTACATGGCTTTTTCGCAAAGTTTAAACATATAATTTTTCTTGCAATTATTTGTTGCTTTTAGCTCTCCTAACACATCTTAATTAAAAACTTTATTGTTGTAACAACATATAAAATAGATGTAAAGAAATATTTTATATGAAAATTCTAAACCTATTTTAGTGTTTTTTTTTTTTTTTTTTTTTTTACTTTAAAAGAGTCTCGAATTAGTACAGCATCAACAAATTACAAATCACCATAGATTTTTTTTAAGTACAATAACTATATGAAATTAAAATTTAAGATCCCATGTAAACTACCAACCAACCTCTCCATTATTAGATTTCCTCCATGATCGAAACAACTATAGTGTGGATATGCTTTGAAAGTAAAATAATAATAATAATAATAATAATAATAATAATAATAATAATAATAATAATAATAATAATAATAATAATAAAAATAATAATAAATGGTAAGTGGGTGGGACATATGTACCCCACAATGTCCTAATGTGGATTGTCCAATGTCCATAATGGCCAAAGTTAGGATTCTCACAGTTTTGTCAGTCAAAGTTCATAAAGATTTGAATAGAATTTGACCTATTCATTTAAAGGAAGGTTCCTTAAGTACACATGTCCTTCAATCAAGGTTGTTCTTGTTCAAAGCTTTTGTGGATTCCTTCAAAGCTTCCACAATTAATTATTTAAAGTCTTAAATTTTGGGTTCTATCACTTTTCTTAGGTACACTCATTACTCTTTTAATCTTAAAGTAAACACATATTTTGTTCTTATCCTTAATGGAAAATATTCATACTTTCTCTATTTCATAAATAAATATTTAGTTTTTTTTTATAAACGACACTTATGTTTCATTCCCTTATTTCATTTAAAAATAATATATTCATTAAAACTTAGAGAATTATTATATATTCAAAATATCACTAAAAAATAATTTAATTATAGAAATATTGTTCTCATATTTACTTAGTTCTTTTTAAAGAAATAATTTCATATATTATATTTATATTATTTATAGTAACGTTTATAATAGAAAATGTTACTATATAATAGTTAAAATTTATATACAATAATATTTTAAATAAATGTAACAATAAAAACCTTACCGAACATAAAAAATTGTAAGATTTCACTTCTCACCTTAGAATCTTTCTTCTTTCCTAAGTGGTTATTATAATGAGCTCATAATTCAGCCTTAGATATACTACTCTTAAATCAACGAAGAAAGAAACAGATTAAATGATTAAAAAAAGGTTAATTATACTTGATATATTTCCCATAAATTTAAGTATTTTAAATTAAATTCTATATAAAAAATTGTTATTATATTGAATATTTTAAATTAAACTCTATATTAAAAATTATTCTTATATTAAATGTTTAAAATAAAAGACAGAGTTAACAATTACTATTGACAGCAAACTATATTTATACAAAGATAAAAGAAATAAAAGGTAAACACTTAACATTACCCAAAATTTTAATACATACTCCGTGGCCATATGCATGAGTTACTTAGAAACTAATTAATTAAGCCTTATGAAAGTAACATACATTTTAGAATTTTTGAAAACAGTGAGAGTGAAAAAGAAACGGTCTATATGTGAATATTGAATAACTTGTTTGATTGGTTTTTGGTGTCTCATTAAGCATGGGTTTGAAGAGAGTGAGTTACTTAGTGGGGTGTTTTGTCTATGGTTTGGTAGTTTTATTGATCATAGTAGCAAATGGAGAAGATGATGATAATGATGATATTTTGCATAGAGGGCAAAAATACTCAGCAATTTACAACTTTGGGGACTCAAATTCAGAATCTTTTTCCTAAAGAATATTTATCAGTTAAAAATCGCCTAAAACAAATTAAAAACCTTAAAAAACATAAGATATCTTTAGGTTTCCATTCTAATTAGATTCATGGTGTGTCATAGTTTCACAAACTATGATCAATTTCATAAGAAAGGTTGGTTTCTCCATTTACCTCTTCATTCATGTTCTTTTTTAATGTGTGTATATTTAGGTGAAGAGTTGAAGATGCTATACTTGTGCATATTTGGACTCTATTGGCTCAAATTGCAGTTATGGTGCACACTTTGCAGCTGGTGGTTCATCCATACAATAGACAGGCTTTAGCCCAATTACCTTTGGGCTTCCTGCACCCCCATATCTTTTTAAATATTGAAAATACTTTTTTTTGGATTGCATTCTGAAATACAATTTTAGGATTTCAAATTATATAATTCAGATTAATTTTTTATATTTTAAATTATAAATAAATATATATATATATATATATATATATATATTAAATTTCAAACTATATAATCAGAAATATAATTTTTATATTTTTATATTTTTAGATTTTTAGATTTTTAGATTGTACAATTTGAAATACATTTTTTTACATTTTAATTTGTACAATACAAAATATAATTTTTGTATTATAAATGATATAATCCGAAATATTTTTTTTATATTCTGAATTACACCAAAACATAATTTTTTAACTTTGGATTGTACTGAAATATAAAATTGGTTAATTGGAGGGTATAGGATTTATTTTATTTTTTTATTAAGGTTATAATGGTCATTTTGTTGATTCTATGAGGTGCAGAAAGAAAGTATGAAGGTGTAGGAACAATGCATCCTCAATTCATGCAGTTCAAGTCCAGGACAATGGCCCTCTACAATCAATCCTCTCACAATAGTTAATAAATCCTTCTATTTATACAAAATCTAAAGAGTGGATCTAAATTAGTCCACATTGATTTCAATTTTTGATTTCATAAGAAGAAGTAGTAGAGGCACCTTTCAAAGTAGTAGGTTACCCAAGCCCATGAACTTCTCCAATGCCCTGTATACAACATAGATATTGGTCATAATGATCTAAGCTTTGGTTTCATGAGCTCAAATATAAACTCAATCATATAAACAATCCCAGATATAATTGAGTCAATTCTTTCTTGGATTGCAGGTAATGTGTTATTGCACAAAATTCATTGCCTCATTCTACATTGTCACCCATAACCTAACAATTATGGCTTCTCTTTTGCTGAAACAAAATACACAATTTGATCCAATTCTTGTGTTGGTTTTGCTTCAACAACTTTTCGGTGAAGGGGTCAGGTACTTTTCGATACATAACACATGTTTGTCACGGAAAAACTTGATAAACAAGCTCACACTTGAAGACTTGGATTCTGCTAGATGTAGAAAAAATGAGAATGAGATTGCTCAGGAGTTTAACAAACAACTTGAGGACATTGTTAAATATTTATATTACAGTACACAAAAAAATTAATGACATCTTTTAAAAGATTTGTATCAAATATTTTCAAAAAAACTACACTATCTTATTATAATGTGTATAACTTAACTCTATAAATTAGGTTTATGGTACGAATTATCGTACAACTAAAAATATGTAATAATGATGTAAAAATTCTTCCTCAACTTATTATATAGTGTAATGTCTTAATCTTGAGATTCAAATACTCAGTAAAACAATAATATATTTTTTCAACAATGGATTCATGATAGTTAATACTACAAAATATTATTTCAACATATATTATAGAGGTATGTGACTTTAAAGAATCCAATCCATTATCACACATTAATATATATGTCATATCTAATCATAATATACATGTCAAACTATATGTGAATCTTCTTCAAGTTAGGTTTAATAATTTTTTCTAATAAAAAAATATTTTGACAGTCAATGAGGTTTTAAGTGAGTAACCTAATGTGATTTATTAAGTTTTTACACACAAAATAAAAAAAGTAAGAAGAAAAGATTGTATTGTCTTTGTCAATTTTAGAGTTTTTCTGTGTGGCTGTTTAAATACTCATTTGTGCTTTGTTCTTTTTTGAAATTTCATCTACTTGTTCCTCTCACTGCAAGGATCAATCTATAGTATTTTTATATTTTTGTTTCTCTTACTGTCACTGTTTGAAGGTGCTCTATTTACCTGTTGAACTTTTATGTTGGTGATTTGATGAGCTAGTGGTTTCTACCATTTGCCTGTGAGTAAATTATTTTTTTGCGAGGTTCTTATTGTAGAAGCTCTTTGTTGTACTCTTTTGATATTTTATAGGGGAGATTTATTTCTAGACTAGGTCCCATGGTTTTTGTCCCTCTTATTGGGGGTCTCCACGTTAAAAATTATTGTGTGCTATTCTCGTTATTGCATATTTATTTTTTTACTTTCTGAAATTTTTGGATTACTATATATTACATTTTTCTTGTTTCTTTCAAGTAGAAAATTTTTTATTTTACATACATATAATTTGAGTAATTTTTTCTTTTGGATAACTTTGTCTTTCCCATTAGACACTCGAATACGTTGATGCTAAGCGAGAAATTAACACATTCATTGTCTAAGCACTTCATTGTTGAACAATATGACATTTTTAAGCTATTTTTTTCCATTTTGTCAACACGAAAATGAACATATATACAAACTAATAAATTAGGTATATGTATGTCAACTATTTTTCAGATTAGACAACCTTGCATTTGTGATTCTTACCTCCTAAAGCCTCCAAATCTTATCTTTGTTCTTCTTTCTATTGTTGCTTTGTGATTCTTGTATTGTTATTTTCCAGAGTTGTTGTGGGAGTTATGTAGGTATTTTTCACTGAGCTAA
>Ga0209700_109506_pt1 | contig 11195 bp, 6 predicted proteins | sample SiratroredBW_FD_187528 | JGI IMG/M metagenome (GOLD analysis project Ga0209700, IMG submission 187528) | Root nodule microbial communities of legume samples collected from California, USA - Siratro red BW (SPAdes) (version 2) | ecosystem: Host-associated > Plants > Roots > Nodule | place: USA...
ATATTGATAAATTTTTATATTTTAATTACATATTTAAAAAATTACCTTTTCCAATGATTCTGTGGCTTTTTTTAATGTGTTTGAATATATTTAAGGAATAAAATATTTAATTGAGATCACCAAGCAATACACGTGTCACTGAAAAACAAGGAAGAAATGCATAAACTCATAAATCAAACTAGCTTTTTGAGGAATCAACCATTTAAAGTAACCCTATACCAAAAGATGGCAACAGAAACATTAATTAATAATTTACTTAAAAAAGTTACCAAAAGCAACCATCGGTCGAAAATATCACCTCATTCTCAAAATAATATATTCTTATTTTATGTATAAGAATAAGAATTAAACAACTTAGTTTAATTAAAAAAAATTAATGTAAAATAAAATTTTGAAATGATAACAATATAGGTTTTTCTAAAGAATAAAAATACTTGACGATCATATAATATATATAAACTTCGTCAAAAAAACCACTTTTTTGTTTACTTTTTTCCCTTTAATAAGCTAGTTGTATTGTTCTTGTTTTAAAAAATCATTTGTCACTTTCAAGAAAATAATAAAATCAAAACAATAATAATAAAGACGAAACACTAAAAAGGAAATTTCAATAATTCATACCAGTCAGCATCGAACCAATATTTCAACAACAATGATTCTGCTGTCACATATAAGTTTATGGAAAAGGATTGTTTGACAACTTCCTTTCTCTTTCACACGATTTTATTCATACAATAGTATATTAAACTAATAATGATTAATAAAATAAAATATTACAACAAAACAATAATTTATTGAACTCTCTTATAGTAAGACAAATTATCAGATCTCATAGTAGGTTTTTGCTTCTTGCATCTATATTCTTTTGTCATTTTGAACATGCATACCCGTAATTTTTAAAATAATTATTTTTATTTTAAAGTACTTCCAACTTATTTGTTTTGAAATTTTCTTCCGAAACATACTTTTTAAAATTCATAAACCTGGAATAAAAGAAACTTATGTAAACCAAGAATGAATAAATAAAAGAATAAAGTCTTACTAGTAAATAATGCCCACTTTGCCTAGACTATGAGCAAATCTCCGGTGGCAGCAAAAACTTGTTAACTCTTTAACAAGTATATCAAATTGTAAAAGTAATGAAATTGTAACGTTCAAGTATCATATATATTTACGTGTGTATAGTCAATGTGCTTTTTTAATAATTTCAACTAAAGAAATGTATCAATTTATTAAGTATAAGTTTAAAGTGTAGCTTTAATTTTAAATTTAAAGCATTCAAATTAACCAAATATTTAATGGATATTACTTAACAAAACCAAAAATTCACTCATTTGGATTTCATGAACTCATATGAATACCTTTCTGATTCAATATATTCCTAACATAATTCCAAGACTCACACAATAAATTTACTAAACCTAATTTCTTATAGGTTAAGTGCTAAACCTTAATATGAAAGCACCAAATTCTTAATTTTTTTTTTTTTAACAAAGTTAGGATGTAGATCAAGTATTATAGAATGAAAAAAAAATTCAAAAAATAAGGAACAAGAAGCGTAATAGAGAAAAGAGAAAACTGTCTCTATTTACTTCATTGTGGGCAGCACTATTCTTACATATATATAAGGCAAAAGGTGCAGAAAATAAAACAACATTGTACATTGAAAAAGTACTGTGCAAAAAATACAAAAGCTGTACGGAAAATGTAACAATATTAGCCGGCTCATCCTTCTTCTAAATTATTCTCACTTTCTTGGGCTTTTGTAATATTTTGGGCCTCTAAAAAATATTATATATAATGTTACATCCCTAAATTGTTCAATTTTAAGAATAAAATTTCTTTAGAAACAACCAAATCTCTAAATTATTCAATTTTAAGAATTTAGAAACAACCAAATCATAAACATAGATGATTAAGTCATACACATTAAACATCAAAACACTAGACATTTATTATATTCAACTCTCCAGTTACATGAGAAGTTAACTACTCCAATATATTTAACGGACAAAAAATGACAAGAAAAATTACTAGCTTGAAGTTGTTGAGAGTCCTCCACAATATTTCTCTTTCCATAATAGCATAAAATAGTGTTTTTCTTCATTTTCAAGCTAAAAGTCCTTTCACATAAATTTCTCTCATTTTGATTTACGCCAAAAAGTGCAAATTCTTTAGACAATCTTGAAAAATTCTCTCATTTTGATTTACGTCCAAAAAGTGCAAATTCTTTAGGCAAGCTTATTGACGAAAGACAACATTGTAATCAAAGCAAAATTTCATTTATTTCTCAACAAATGTATTTCTTAGGTTCTCTAAGTGAAAACCTCCGATAATGACCTCTTTCTTCGTGACTTCAAGCTTCTATTTCTTTACAAATTCTAAAAAAAAAAAAAAGTAATAATTCACTTCTATAATCTAAAATATTTTGACAATAATTTTTAACACCAATTAAAAAAAGTTTATGGCATGAATAAAATATATCCATCACATATAATAAAACAATTTATTAACTCTTATGTCTCTCGTATTAAATTACATGTTCATATGTCATGACATGTAACAGTGGAAATTTTTTTATAGCATTTGTAATTAAACTCTTATAAATAAACAAAATATATATTTCAAATCATAAAATATTTAATACATGAAAAGATAAATAAAATAAGGAAAGAAAAAAATAAGAAGAAAAGAAAATTATTTTTTGTTTATTTTTATTTAGCTTCGGCGAAAATAATTTCTCCCGAGTGAAAATTCACATTGCTCGAGCTAGAAATTTACGCTTGAGCGAAAACAATCCAGAGAGCACTCATAATTTTCACTTGAGTGAAATTACTCTCGCCGACGAAAACACTCTAGAGAGCATCTTATTTTGCTTACGAAGGGCTCGCTCAGGCAAGCTTCATCTCGCTCGGATGAGACTTGCAGAGTGAACTTTTCTGCAAAAGTCGCTTGAGCAAGATTCTTCTACTTAAGTGAGACTATCTAAAAATATTCTCAAGTAAACTAACTTTTGTCTGCTAAGTATTACCATCCATTTAAGGTTCAAAGTACTACATAAAGTATTCAAGTACATCAAACTTATCTACGACTATCTACATGATAAAAAGAGTGACCATTCCAAGGTCATAAAGTCTTTAACTACATCAAAACATATATACAAGTATATATAAGACAAAAGGAACATCAGTTTAAGGGCATATCATCTGTAAGGTACTCCAAGACCTGCATCTGCACCTGCTCGTGTACATAGTACAGTCATCGCAGTTTATACAACAATATGAAAAACAAGGGTAAGCTAATAAACTTGAAAGTTTATAACATACTAACTACATGCAAATAAAACAGAGTATCTCAGTCATGAGAATTTCTTTAAAGTCTAGCATATCAAGTTTCAATACAAGTTTTCCTTTTTTTATTTCAAGTACTCATGTCAAACATCATACATAAAGGTCTTACATGGACCACATCAATACATATAGGTCACACATAGACCCATCATCTTCCCGAGGACCTAGTATGTCCCTACCATAGACTAACATCTAATCTAATACCCATGACTTAGATTCAGCAATTCTAAGAAAAAGGACCAATCCAATACCCAAGACTTAGATTACCAGCGAATCTAAGAGAAATGACTAATCCAATACCCAAGACTTAGACGGTCATTCGAATCTAAGAGAAAGGATCAGAGTAAGCTCAAACATCCAATACCGAGTCTCACCAGCAGTCTCGGTGTGTATGAACTCCCTAACAGCTTCTCACCACCTGATATCTTAGTCTATGTGACTTAGATCATCAGTGAAGCTAGATGATCTCTGTTAAACATAGGCGTGTTATACTTAATGTACACAAACGAGCATAACTCATACATTAAATGTATGGCATCAATTCATCGTTCACATCAATACTCATTCAATCTACAAATGATATTATACAACTATCTTTCCATCATCAAAACAATACTTAATTAATCACAATAAGTCAAAACAAACAATCAAATTCATTCAGTGCTCAAGGACCAGTCAGACCTGCAAGAAAAACTTCAGCACTAATAATCACATATTCAAATCTTCTATCCTATAGGTCTATTTAAAGTAATTAACTAGTATAAAAATAAGTTGCTAGCTTCCCTTTCCCTATCAATTCCTCCGATCAGGCAATAACATCAGTCTAACTTTAGGGATCTAGAACAAGTTTTTCAAATAACACCAACTTTTAGTATAACTTTAATCAAGTTGATTCCCATCATCAATATTAATGACAAAAACTTAAACAAAAAATAAAAAACAAAGAAATCTTTATAACAAATATAAACTTACTCTGTTTGAGATTCTGACCGATTTGAAATGGTCCTAGATCCTCACCTGAGAAAGTATAAAATGTAAAAATCAAGAGAGAAAGAAGAGAGAGGTATGGAGGTGGGAAGGTAAAAGAGAGAGAGAAAGATAAAATGAAAAGAAAAATATTCTTTCTTTGTTCTTATCTTCATGTTTTCGAGGGTTTACATGCCCCCACCTTATTAATTATATTAAAGAATACCATATCATACATCACTATAACGTACATATCCTTATTAATTATTAGACTATAAACGTCAACTCTTTATAATGAAATAAAATATAAATTAAGAAACCAAAAGAAAAATAAAATAAAATTTCAAAGTTAAAACAATATATAAATTAAGCTTTTTTCATTAAGTCCTTAAAGCAAATAATCAAATATATATCAGTCATTTAATGGAAACTAACAAAAATTATTTAGTCATTATACATTATGATTTTGACATCATAAACCTTTTTATTATTCCCTCTGAATTCTAAACTTGTTCTGATGAGTTCAAGTAGCACTATGCAGCCAGGTATTGTGTGAAAGCACACTTGCATTCTTCTTAGTTTCCTTGGTGATCTTTGAGTCCACAGGCTTCCCTTTCAGAAAATTAGAGTACCATTCAGCAGAAAGCTTAGGTTGCCTCCTTAAGTTTGGATCATTCATGTCTACGTAATATAGACCATAACTTTCTTCATATCCACTCACTAGCTCGAATACATCCATAAAGGACCATACAAAATAACCCTTTATGTTTAATCCAATCCTGTCAAAATGTAGAAAAGAAAGGAAAAAGAATAAGCAAAATCAGCTTTTGTACACTCTTTTAACTTTCCCCCTGGAAAATGAAAATAAAAGCAATAGTACCTGAGTGCATCAACCAAACTTCCTACGTATGCATGCAAGTAATTCACCCTCGACCAGTCTTCTAATGATGAATTATGAGGTGTTTGTTGGCCTGCAAAGCTAAAAAGGCTTACCATACAACTACATAATAGGACAGTTGAATATGTTGAAAAAAGAAACATGTCTGAATTCCAAGTTGGAAAATTGAAATACCATTTTCATGTATGAAAATTGGAATGTTGCCATAAGCGTTCCTTAGTGAGTCTAACATCCTTAGCAAAATCTCGGGAGTAATTGGCACCTACACCCATCAGCTGGTTAGACGAAAGTATTATTGCTAAATCTTTAAAAGAATAAAGGAATACATAGAGTGGATTAGCACCATGTTCCTGCTATTACCTCATCTGCAGTTGTACTATTTGGACGATATACTGCAACCAGAAAAAGAACAATAATCAGCTGTTTCATTTCCACAAAATTAGAGAAAGATGGATGACAACATAGGCTGATTCAACTGAGGTTTACTATCTAAACAAGTCCTTAGCAATAACAAGACAATATTAAATTTTACGCAGCATCTTTTAACGTTTCTGAATCAGATTTAGATACTAATATTTATGTTTGTCACGTTGGAGCAATGGAAGGTCTATGAAAATTATTACCAAATGTCAGCAAGGGCAAGAGACATTGATTCAGGATTAGATTTCCAGGCCTTATGAATTAGAAAATTTAGACATTATTTAACAAAAAAAAAGCCCTTATATTTTATGATAAACAGGAAACAAAATCAGACATATGGAAACGTTATCCCTTTATCAGCCGCTGAAAAATATAAAATAGCATGTCAATAAGCCCAATTCCATTCATAACAAGTATCTTGATTCTTAAACTGTAGCATTTATATATGAGTAACTTGTTCAACCTAGATATAGAATTGGTTATGCACAAAAATGGGTCAGGGAAACAGCTTGTGACATACCTTGAAGTATTGCTGATGCATCTGCCAGGTAAGACCTGTGCTCCCATTGCAGGATGCTTGGACAGTCCTTAACATAAAGTGAGAGGTAAAAGTTCACTCCCACGAAATCGATTGAGCCCCTTACTAGATTTGATTCCTTTTGAGTGAGGGAAGGAAGCCTTGAGCCAGCATTCTTTTTCATTATATCAGGGTATTCTCCAAATATAAAGGGATTCATAAACCTGCACTCACAAATCATAATAAAACCAACTGTATAATGTATAATTCAAACATTTATTGTTTGGGAAAATTATGTTGGCTTTTACAAAAATCCTTTACTCAAACATTGAGATATACAACCAGTTACGAATTTCATAAATGGTATATAGAAACACTATTTCAGTACATCTAAGAAGTTTAAGAATAAATTATAAACAACACAGTTAGAGTACCCCTAGAAAGTTTCACAACGAGGTGGGAAATAAACAAAGAGGTTCAAGAGTTTATTCCTTTCCACATAACATTTTTTTTACATTTGACTTGCAAGGATGTGTATTGTCACGCTTTAATTGTAAAGAACTCCTATATGTTAGAGATACAAAAGATCTTGTTTCTTCACCTGAGTTAAATTATTTTGAAGTGTTGCTCCTTTGCAATCTCAACATGCAAATTTATTAATGTTGGAAAGAGATACCATGGCTAGATTGTTACTTACCAACCGATGAAGAAGTCTTGGACCCTTTGAACGGCCATTATATCTTCAGTAGAATTTGTTTGAGGAAGAAAACCAGGAAGAAGGAAATTAAACCCAATTAATCCATGCTGCATGCCCTGCATCCAAACAAAATTGTTTATTGAATAAATTAAACTATCTTATCACAATTACCAAAAATCATCATCATCATGATCACCTTTCATTCTATAATTCCTGATTATGTTTAAAATGCAAATAGAAGGCCTAATGAATGACATAGTAGAGTGGCTAGAATAGGGCATTTGATACATAATTTTTACCTGGTATTTCTCCCTGTATACCCTTGCAACTGAAGCATGTGCTAACAACATATGATGGCCAGCCAAATATGGCTCAGTTGAGGAATTTCCTCTCGAACAGTTCACTATAGGGGAAGAGCACCTCTGAGGTGGTAACATTCCTACATCATAGCCCATCAGTAAGTTCATATTGGCCTCATTCACAGTAGTCCAATACTTAACTCTGTCTCCAAATTCTCTAAAGCACACTTCTGCATATTTTGTGAAGTCTTTCCTACAAACATACATATATAAACATGTTATACCATTTCTAAATTTCATGCCAGATTTAATTTGCACAATCTCTATCTAGGACAAGAATGGAACACAACTAGAGAGTTGAAGTTCGGGAACCATACACAACTCTTCGGCTAACCCATCCTCCATATGCATCCTCAAGTGCTTGTGGTAGGTCCCAATGGTATAATGTAACATGTGGTTCTATTCCTACATTAAGAGAAATCATAGAACAAAAATATATTTATTAGATAACTTGGAACAACCTCTTACGTGCTAATCAAATTTAAGAGGAAAATCTAGTCTTCAGAAGAACCATTGCTGATCAATTCATTAATAAGGTTGTTGTAAAACTGTAGTCCCTTGGGATTCACTTGTCCTCTTCCATCTGGTAATACATGCAAAGAACATGGTCAGAACATGGAAATAATGTTAGATCCAGGCAACTATATTCGATTGGAATCAGACACTCATTGCCCCTAAATTAAACCAAGTGTGTGTAATGATAACCTGGAATAAGCCTTGACCATGATATGGAAAATCTGTAGCCTTCTAGGCTCATGTTGGCCATGAGCTTAACATCTTCCTGCAGGAAAATCAAAGTAGGAGATTAGCTCAAAACAAATTATAAAGTCTTGTTGGTTGAACAAGAATTTAAAGCAAGTGGGGCATATAAGATGCATCTTTTGGGTATGTGCATATATACAACAAATTGTTTTGGTTATTTATATATATACTTATACTCCAGGGTCACTAACCTTGTATTTGTGATAATGATCACATGCAACATCTCCATCACCTTCATACGAATCCCCTGAACATATTTTTGCATTAAATTTATATAATAATAGCAATAAACCTTCAAAAAATAGATTTAACAAGAGAATACTGAGTAGAGGGTAGTACCATTTCCAGAATGAGCGAAGGTGTCCCATATGCTTGGCTTTCTGCCATCTTCATTTGCTGCACCTTCAACCTTTCACAAAATTCATAAGATATGACAACAAATTCAGCAAAGAATGGGAAGACTATGACAGTGAAGAGTGTGAAAAAGGAGAGGAAGGGAGAGAGAAGAACCTGGTAAGCTGAGGTTGATGCACCAAACACGAAGTCAGGAGGGAACTGGTCTCTGCTCAAAGCATAAGCACAAGGGTGGACAATGAGAAGTACTAATTCAATTACTGCAAAAACCTTCAACATCAACATCGTTCTCTCCCTGCGCTTTTCTTCTTGATGCATTGTTGTGTTTTATTAATGTTTTTATTATCAAAAACAATGACAAAGATATTGCTTTCTTTATTTCTTTTGATTTTATTTATTTATTTATTCGGACTCTTCTGAGTTTTGTCAGAAGCTCATATGTATCTACACCTATTAACTATTTACTTTATGTGTGTGAAATGCCGTTGACACGTATGGTTTAATAATACAGTTTATTTCATTTTCAAGAAAAAAATTAACAAATAACCTCATTTCAGATGTAACATTAATATTTTAGTACGAAGAAGGCAATACTGTGGCAGGAAACAGCTTTCAAAAATTAAAGTTGCTATGAAGTGATTTATAAATATATAGTCAAATTATTAGAGAAATTGTTAGGTGATATTAAATTTGTTTTTTTTTAATACAAGATTTATGTTAATATTTATTGAAATAGAGATTTTTTTAGTTTTTTTTATAAAAGTGGGTAAAATATATTTAGAAATACTATTTAAATTTTTAGAATTTGGTTTATGTTAGTTTTTGTTTAATGAGATTGGTGGTGAATGAAAAAGCAAGGGGTTGCCAATTTTGATCAAGAGCAATGCATTGTTGGGTGGCATCAGACAAAAGAAAAAATGTCAATTTAAGGAAGTTGTGGACATGAGAGAGGTGGTGGATCTTTCAAGAAGATGCATTAAATGAGGGACCTTTTATGATGTGATGGAATCCTTGGATTGAGGAGGGTGTAGCAGAAGCACCCTTCAATGTAAATAAGTTTCTTCTTTTCAAAGACAAGCATCTAAATATGACTTTTTTTTTATTTTCCTGAAAAAGCAATATCTATTTCAATAAAAATCAACAGAAATTGCATTGTTTTAGTAAAAGAACCTACTAAATGTACTTACACCCTTTTTTAATTTTAACATAAACACTTGACTTTTTAATTTTTAAATAATCATTCATTTGTTTTAATGTTTTTAATGAATAATATTTATCTTTTTTATATTTTAACAATACTTAATGTATTTTAAAAATATTATTTTTACTAAAACTTAAATAGAAAAATTACAAAAAAGTTACAAATTTAAAATATAAAATAGAAACTTTCTATAAAGAAAAACTTGAGTAATTTAATTTATATATACTTAAAGTATCTAAAAGTTATATTATCACTAAATTATAAGTTGTAATATAAATATATAAATTTATATTTTTGAAATTTTATTATTTAATAAAAATAAATAAATAGATATTTATACAATATATGAATACATTTATTAATTTATTATTATATTCACTTGTGATTTTAATATAAATAAAAATATGAATATATTTTATTAATAATATGAGATAGATTCGTAATTTAAAGTTAAAAGTGGGATAACTTTTTTTTTCATCCCATTGTTTTACTTTGAAGATGGTATATAAATTAAATTGGTTCTAATTTGGATGGATATGAATATATATAATATTTAATTTTTCAAATCCAGTATGATAGTATGATTAGTGCGTACACCTCACATCTTTGTTTTCATATTAATTATTACATTTATTTATATTTTTAGTTCATTTTATTTAGATTTTTAAGATATTTTTCTTTTACTACAACTTGAGTATTCATTTGTGTAGTTATTGAATTTTATGAAATCCAAATCTTATTTTTATTTAATTAAATAGTTTATGAGATACATATTTGATTATCTGTACTCGTTAATATTTTTATTTATTATTTATTTTCTTACATGAGGATGTTTAACTCTCAAGTTCAAGTGTTTAATAACGTAAATATTAGATGACATGAAAAAGATATTATTTTATTAATAGGAAATAGTTGATTGACTTATTTTATGAATGATACAAGCTTTTCATGTATATAACATATCTTGTAGAATTATAGCAATCATTTCTTAGTATAAATAATTTAATTTGTATTTATAATTATTTTTTACGAGGTGTACATATGACATAATACCTATACATAAATAACCAAATCTCTCAATTGATTGTTATATCATAAATATAATATTTTTATACTTAACTTATAATCATTGTTACCCCTGTCAACACCCGATTTTGTCCGGATAATCTTTTAAATTAAAGCATAATGATAAAAATAAAAAGAAATAAAAATCAATAATAACATAAAAATATATTTATTAGTTTAAGTATTCTTGAAATAATAATAATGATAAAAGTTAAATAAAATTTGAATTTTTCCATTACAAAAGAAGAAAAGACTCAAAAAGAAAAGGTGGTGATTTTACAAAATAAAATAAAATAAAATAAATAATTAATAATAAAAAAACGAAAATAATAAGAAAATAACAAAAATATCTAAATTAAAACAATAGAATCTGAATATTAAAAAAATATATAAAAAAATAAATAATAATAAAAACAAATAACTGCTTCCAAACTTGATTTGCAAGTTTTAAAAAATAAATAAATAAATAAAAAATAAAAATATATTAGAAAAAATATAAATAATAAAAATAAGAAGAAAGGAGACTCTTTCAAACTGCTTACTTGATTTACACGTTCAAGATAATAAATAATATCAAATAATAAAAAAGAATGAGTCAATGACAGT
>Ga0209700_109507_pt1 | contig 11194 bp, 4 predicted proteins | sample SiratroredBW_FD_187528 | JGI IMG/M metagenome (GOLD analysis project Ga0209700, IMG submission 187528) | Root nodule microbial communities of legume samples collected from California, USA - Siratro red BW (SPAdes) (version 2) | ecosystem: Host-associated > Plants > Roots > Nodule | place: USA...
CAGTTCACTGTCTGTTTCTGAATTTTAATCTGGTTTTCAGTACACTGGTTTTCCAGATTTCATATTTGTCTGCAGTGCACTGATTCTGTTTGATTGATTTTATATTTGTTAATTGTTTGAACCTCTGTAGATTGCATTCTAAGTTTCTTTAAAGAATTTGTATTCTCACATTGAAAAGCAAGTTTGCGAAAAGACTTGAAAAGGGTTCAATTCACCCCCCCTCTTGAACTTAGGCCAAATACTTACTTTAACAATAACAATAATAAAAAAATATCAATAACAATAATAATTATTATTATTATTATAATATTAATAATAATATTTATTATAATTGTAATAATAATAATCACATTAAAATAATAATTTCCATAATAAGAATAATAATATTTATAATATAACAAAGAAAAACTTCTCCAACCTAATGGCTATAAACTCTATCAAGTTGCATATTAGATCTAGTTTTTTAAATAAAATTCATGGTAGGCATCACTATGAACTTTGACATCTCAGCTAGGCTGACACCTCAAATATCAACAATCATATGTCAAGACATGAAATATATAATAAATAAGAAAAAAGAAAAGATACAAAATCATGGGGGGACTAGGCCAAACCCATGGCAATAAAAGATGACGAATACTCCCAAATCAAGCTAAACAAAACGAAACATAGGGTATTGATACCTATTATGAAAAAAGTCTAATTTAATTACCGCGAGTAAGACATCATACTATTTAAAATCTAACTTATTCTCGAGACCTAGTGCAGCCAACTTGTCAGCATAATAGTTTCCCTCACGGAAGATATGAGAAACCTCGAAGTCAATTTCTTTACTTATCTTTATACACTTTCTCCATCTCCCTCTCAAGTACCAAGGAATGAGATTAAATAAACTAAATGCTTGACAAAGATGGGAAGAGTCACACTCAAGCCAAATACGTCTGAAACCTTTGCTCCAAGCAATCTCAATAGCCAAAATAGCTCCCATAACCTCAGCATATAAAGACTTTTGTACCCCAAGGAAAGAGGAGAAACTACCTATATATTCACTCCTGCTACCACGAAAAATGCCTGCACATGTTGTAAAACCCGGACACCCTCTAGCAGCACCATCAATGTTGACTTTCACCTAATTGACATGAGGGAATTTCCAAATAATCTGAATAGGAGAGTTATCGTTCCGACAACGTGTGGTGATATCAAAAAAATTCAAACAAAAAAATTCAACAATGTCATTGCGCATGTGTTTTCTGGAAGAATTACCCGTCATTCTAATGAAACTTTTAACAGTCTGGATAGTTGAGCACATAGAGATTTTTTCTTGGAACCTAGCATGGTTTCTCATCCTCCATATCATCCAAATAGAGTAAGTAATAGTTGTCAGCCTAACAAGTTTAACTAAGGGACTCCCTGCAAGCATTAAGAAATTAATAATATCATTAATAGAAAGAGGAGAAAACTGAGGAAAAACCTACTTGGTATAATTCCAAATCTGAGAGGTTACAGAGCAATCAAAGAAAAGATGAAAGAGAGATTCTCTTGTTTCCTACACAGAGAGCACATACAACACAGAGAAAGACCTCTAATTTGAATATCTTTGTCTACAGGTAACTTGTGATATAAAACCTTCCAAAGCATTAAAGTCTTGAGGAATAGAACTAATCCAAATCAGTTTACCCCATTGACAAATAAGATTAGAATCCTTAAAAAACTTTATGACCGCCTTCTGGGTTAGAGAACCAAAATCTTGCAATATCCAATTAGGAATATCTTTCCCAAAGGTCAAAGAAATATAACATAAATTACAAAGAGCTTGTATATTTAAAAAAGAAAGAGAGAGTGGTTCTTGAGATCTAGTTGGAGTCTCTCCTAAATTGTTAATAACATTAATAAAACCATTAATAATATAAGAACAATAACATTAATAATAAAAATAATATTTATAATATTTATAGACAAATGTTTTCAATGAAAAAATTATTCACAAGTAAATTATCCACGGATTTTTAGCTGTCATTAATCCGGGAATAATTCTCATTTCCTAACATATTTTGGTGTTACCGGTAAATTTTTCATATTCGATAATTTCAATTTTTTTTTAATAAATCAAATTCTAGACGCACATGCACTGATCTTGATAATATATTTTCTTATAAATGAATAATTTTCATCTCTAAAAGATCTCGAGAAGAAATTAACAGTGATGAAAATCTTGAAGATGATTTTATTAGAGAATTAGAATAAAAAATCTATAAACTTGATAATATTTGTGTTTGTTAAATTATTTAATTATTATATCATTGTTGATGAATTTATCATTTATTTTAATATAGTAAAAGTATTATCATGAATATTTATATTTTCTTTTGAATTTTTATATAAAATAAATTCTTACAAATTTATGCGTCAATTTTACAAATAAAATTTATACATTGTTCACAACTTTATGTAAATTTTTGAGTCTAATAATTTGATCATGACCACTAACTAAACTTTTTATCATCATTGTGATGTATGACTCAAAGTTATACTGTTCTTTATATATATATATATAGATGTATAATTTTTTTTCTCCAATTTCGCATGTAATCTTTAGTGACTAGAAACATTTTTAGATAGCAGATTGGATGATGAAGATTTGGCCAAAATTTAAGACTATAGGACCAAACATTCCATCTTTCTTTTTAGATAAACAATACGAAGATGACCAAGATTATGGAGTCACACAATTCAAGAGTGAAGAATGCATGGAGTGGTTAGACGATAAGCCAAAAGGGTCTGTTGTTTATGTGTCATTTGGGAGTATGGCTTCCTTTGGTGAAGAGCAAATGGGAGAAATAGCTTGGTGCTTGAGAGACTGCTCGAGTTATTTCTTGTGGGTGGTGAGAGATTCTGAAGAAACCAAACTTCCTAAAGATTTTGAGAAAAAAACAGAAAAGGGTTTGGTGGTAACATGGTGTTCCCAATTAAAAGTTCTTGCTCACGAGGCTGTCGGGTGTTTTGTGACACACTGTGGTTGGAATTCCACGTTAGAAACTTTGAGCTTAGGAGTTCCAACAGTTGTAATTCCATATTGGTCAGATCAAAGCACAAATGCAAAGCTTATTTCAGATGTTTGGAAAACTGGAATCAGAGCTCTAGTTGATGAGAAAAAGATTGTGCAACGAGAAACTTTAAATCATTGTATAAAGGAAATAATGGATGGATGTAATAAAGACATGAAGACCAATGCCATTCAATGGAGGACTTTAGCAGTAAGAGCTCTTAGTGAAGGTGGTAGTTCTTATGAAAATGTCATGGAATTTGTGAATAATTTATGAAATTCATAAGCTTCATGTTCTAAAATAGAAAGTTGCTGTTTTGTATTTCATGTAACAGGTTGATCAATAATTCAGTACATTCATAAGCTTCATTTCCTAGATCAAATGTACTTCATGTTAAGACAAATAATTCCTGTTATATTTTCGTACGAAGATTTTATCATAATTAATAGTATATCCATTTTGTATAGTTATTGTTGTTCATCGGTAAATTTGAAAATGAAGTGGTGGATTTTTGCATTGTGTATATATAGAACATGTTGTATTATCTAAGTTGATATATAATCTAAATTGATGGACTAAGATGTTGGATTCTTTCATAAGATGTATATTTGTTATAAACCCTAAACCTAAAAAAGTCAAAAAATAAAATAAGAAAATCGGTATTATATTTTTGTGATTTAAGTTAGATCTTAATTAATAAGGAAATTGGTATTTAGATTTTGATGTTTTTATCGATGTGACGTAAAGAAAAGGTGAAGATTTAAAATTGAATGAAGCATGTCAAGAAAATAAAGAGGCTCTATTGTTATTAAGTTTTCCGGGAAATAAGGAGACCAACAATAAAACATATACCTCAATATCAAATTGAACGTGAGAGATATTTTTCTTATACCTTACTACCTTTATGATAACTATTATTTTAATTATATAAAAAAATATAAAAAATATTTTATAATTATTTTGATGTAAATATTTTTCTTATAATTTATTTTTTTGTTATAATTGTGTAATAACGACTAAAAAAAATTTTAAGATTAATAAGATTTTTAGAATAACTTTTCTTAAACATGTTTAGAATAAAAAAATAAGTAAAAGTAAAATTTATTTTACTAAAAATTAAAATGAATTTATGCATTGAAAATCACATCTTAAAAGTAATAACATTTAAGAATTAGTTCATTATAAGCTCATCTTAACATAGGACAAAAAGGTTAAATTTTTATTTTTCTATTCTTAAAATGATTATAAAGTTTATTTTATTTGATTTTCTTAAAATTGTTTATAAATAGATTTCTTGTACCCTAAATATATATAAACTAATTAGTCGGATAATTATTATAATTTCACATGTTAACTTGGAATATTGTGAACGTGAATTAACGTAAACAGTGCAATGATTGATTGACACGGGATCCAAGGCACAAATCCTCCATTATTGGCCTTTATCTTATCTTCTTTAAACCAACTCCTCTCATCTTTACGCATCACAGAGAAAAAAGGAGAAGAAAAACATAGCAACAAGAAGAGCACGTTGCTCGACCCATGCTCATATCAACCCTTTGCTCCAGTTCTCCAAGCTGTTGGTGCATCTAGAAGTGTGAGAGTAACGTTTATCACAACTATTATGCTAAAGATTTTATAGAAATTACCATTTTCCTAATTTTAAAGAATTAGTTTAACTTAAGTTACTTAACTTTAATTGTACATTTAATTTTTGTTTTGTCTTTTGAGATTTTTTTTACAAATTCTATAATTATAAATAGGAGTGCTCTTTTTTATAAAAATACAAATTTTATAATTCTTTTTATCTCTATTATTTTTTTTTATTGTTATCTTGAGAAGTTTTTTTAAGTGACGAATTATCCGTCACTTACTTTTAATATTGAAGATGACATCTTCATTTCACTTTTTATCTTTATTTATTTTAATTTTTATTATTTTGTAGTTTCTTGTTTCAACACTTGTTCATTTATTCTTTTTGTCTTTAGTTAAATGTTTCTTATTTTTAACACTTTATGTGTTACATTTATTTTTGTTTTTTCATGGAGAATGTCAACAACATCATCTTGAATTGGTCTAGATTTTAAAACCTTCGAAGGTTCACATCGTTACACAATAATTTATATTAATTTAAATCACAACAAATTTTACATTTAGTCTATTATTCAAATTTAGAATAACTATAATCTATTATCTTTATATGTTTAATACTAATACTCAACATATATACAAGACAGGAAACGATCAACTTCTGAATACAACCAAGAAAATATGTCTAATCATTTGATCACACTAAGAGAAAATAAACTAATTCAAATCTTTAATACTTAAGAAGAAAAAATTGAAATCAATTCAACAACTAAAAAAATGAAAAATGTTGCTAGAAACACTGCAGAAGAAACGCAAGAATAACACATGTCACAACTAATTTAGTGATTCTTTAAACTAATCAAAATGTAGTTAAAAGAAATATTGACAAATCTTGTAAGCACTATTAAAACAACTAAAAACAAATCTTTATGAACATTATAATATCACTTTTGAAAAGTATATTTAAATGTTTGAAAGGGTGAATCAAAGATTTTATTTATAGAGTTTTGAAAAAGTTAATTTAAAATTGATTCACAAGTTTTTAATTGATATTTTAAGTTTGTAATTGATTATTTTAAGTAAAAGTTGAAAAATAGTTAAAACATTCTTTGAATTAATCAGTTACTATATGTGTTGATTGATTATTTTTTTTGATTTATTTTAAAAAATAATTTAAAATTTTTTATTGATTATTAAAGAAGTTAATTGATTATTTTATGAGGCATCTCTCTATTTAAACAAGTTAACAAAGCTATAATTGATTATTCTATTTTGAAACATATCAAAAACTTAATCGAATATAAAAACCTTAATCAATTAAAACATACTTAAAACTTTTTTCCTCATATTTTAACCATTCAAAAGTAATTTTTTATTGGTTATGTACTAAATTAAGATTCTTGTGCTTATCTTATGTGGAATACTCTCAAACTCATACAGTAAAAATTATAACATAAAAATCTCACGTCGATTAAAGATTAAATATTTTAATAATTTATAAATAGATGCAAATCTTACTTTATACATCAATTTTGTAAGGTTAACTTATATTTAGTTCACTATTAATACACATAATACATCTCTAACATCAATATCTTCAACACATCGTCATCAAAATAATTTCTGTTGAGACTTGCATGATCCAAACTCTGGATGTTGTAGATGACGATACGTTGCTTTTATTAAAGTTTTCGAACACAAAGGTAGAAACATAAAATCTTCATAACATGGGAACTCTCTTTGTTATGATATCTCTCCCTTGCTCTAAGCTCCTTGTACACAAAACATATAAACTCATCTCCAAACAAACATGCATTCATTCTTTCATTCTTCGTCTTGAGGCATTATCAAAAGAAAAAAAAAAAAATAACAAGAAAACTTACAAAACAACGCGTGGTACCGAATAGATATAAGAATTTTTTTTTTTCAAATAAGTTTGGATAATTGATTATGCTCCATCATTGACGATTATATATCCTGAACCAAAATTTAATTCCAAAATTCATTACTTTATACAATAATTGATATCAATTATTTTGCTTGAAAACATGGAACCAATAAAGTTCATGCGTTTTTAATTTGTTATTTGGTTAAGTAATCTATTATTTTACCTGCTAATGCATTATTTTGGAATTTAACATATTAAAACAGGAATTATAAAGATAAAACAAACGTTAAAATGTGTATTACAAAGATTGAAATTGAGACATATTCAAACCCTAATTAACTTACTGGACAAAAAATTTGATTTAAACTTTTTCTTGAACATTACAAAGTTTTAATGAAAAATACAAGAGGAAATGAAATGCATGAGATGCATAGAAGAAAATCACGAGCTTCACTTGATTCTCCATTGCTCTCAACATTGACCCTCTCTAATTTCTTTTTAATGTTTTCAGTATTAGAAAATTTTAATTCACCTACTAATTATCACAGATCAAAATTAACGGATAAATTTTTGTAATTACTTATAAATGATTGATTTAATCCATAGGTATTATATAAAAAAAAAATTGTTGGTACCTAGAGATCTTATTTACAAAAATATTCGTAAGTAATTACCTATTACGAAAAATCTATCACTTCATTTTCAAATTTACAGATGAACAAAAGTAACTATACAAGAGGTTATACAACTGATAAAATGGATATACTATTAATTATGATAAAATGCTAGTATGAAAATATTACAGGGATTATTGTGTTAACATGAACTATGGTTTGTAGGGAGAAACTTTCGCTTCAACATATTTAGAGTTAGGCTTTATAATCTAATGTATTTTTTCGAGAGGAGTATGTATGGGTATGTATACAAGTACGTTTATTTGGAATAGCTGCGGACAATAGCAGCTTGATGCGAGAGATCAAAAGATTACAGATTTGAAGTACGAAATGGTGTTATTTAAATCAAAATATATTTTGTGACCTGTACTGCATTTATTTGTTAGACTCAAAAAATTGGTCGGTTTAGGTGTACCGTGTTATGTGTTTTATGTAAGATAGTGATGAGATTATCTTCTTGTTGTTCGGATGTAGGCAGAAAAATTATTGTGTTGTTTTGTTTACGTAATAGGGTTGGAGTATCTCTTTAAGTATTTCTATTAATTTTATTCTTAACTATTAAAAAAAGAAAAAGCTTATGAAGGTACTCAATTATTAATCAACCTGTTACATGGAAATACAAAACAGTTTTTCTGATCTCAAAGCAATTTATATTTTAGAGCATGAAGCTTATAAATTTCATAAATTATTCACAAATTCCATGACATTTTCATAAGAACTACCACCTTCACTAAGAGCTCTTACTGCTAAAGTCCTCCATTGAATGGCATTGGTCTTCATGTCTTTATTACATCCATCCATTATTTCCTTTATACAATGATTTAAAGTTTCTCGTTGCACAATCTTTTTCTCATCAACTAGAGCTCTGATTCCAGTTTTCCAAACATCTGAAATAAGCTTTGCATTTGTGCTTTGATCTGACCAATATGGAATTACAACTGTTGGAACTCCTAAGCTCAAAGTTTCTAACGTGGAATTCCAACCACAGTGTGTCACAAAACACCCGACAGCCTCGTGAGCAAGAACTTTTAATTGGGAACACCATGTTACCACCAAACCCTTTTCTGTTTTTTTCTCAAAATCTTTAGGAAGTTTGGTTTCTTCAGAATCTCTCACCACCCACAAGAAATAACTCGAGCAGTCTCTCAAGCACCAAGCTATTTCTCCCATTTGCTCTTCACCAAAGGAAGCCATACTCCCAAATGACACATAAACAACAGACCCTTTTGGCTTATCGTCTAACCACTCCATGCATTCTTCACTCTTGAATTGTGTGACTCCATAATCTTGGTCATCTTCGTATTGTTTATCTAAAAAGAAAGATGGAATGTTTGGTCCTATAGTCTTAAATTTTGGCCAAATCTTCATCATCCAATCTGCTATCTAAAAATGTTTCTAGTCACTAAAGATTACATGCGAAATTGGAGAAAAAAAATTATACATCTATATATATATATATAAAGAACAGTATAACTTTGAGTCATACATCACAATGATGATAAAAAGTTTAGTTAGTGGTCATGATCAAATTATTAGACTCAAAAATTTACATAAAGTTGTGAACAATGTATAAATTTTATTTGTAAAATTGACGCATAAATTTGTAAGAATTTATTTTATATAAAAATTCAAAAGAAAATATAAATATTCATGATAATACTTTTACTATATTAAAATAAATGATAAATTCATCAACAATGATATAATAATTAAATAATTTAACAAACACAAATATTATCAAGTTTATAGATTTTTTATTCTAATTCTCTAATAAAATCATCTTCAAGATTTTCATCACTGTTAATTTCTTCTCGAGATCTTTTAGAGATGAAAATTATTCATTTATAAGAAAATATATTATCAAGATCAGTGCATGTGCGTCTAGAATTTGATTTATTAAAAAAAAATTGAAATTATCGAATATGAAAAATTTACCGGTAACACCAAAATATGTTAGGAAATGAGAATTATTCCCGGATTAATGACAGCTAAAAATCCGTGGATAATTTACTTGTGAATAATTTTTTCATTGAAAACATTTGTCTATAAATATTATAAATATTATTTTTATTATTAATGTTATTGTTCTTATATTATTAATGGTTTTATTAATGTTATTAACAATTTAGGAGAGACTCCAACTAGATCTCAAGAACCACTCTCTCTTTCTTTTTTAAATATACAAGCTCTTTGTAATTTATGTTATATTTCTTTGACCTTTGGGAAAGATATTCCTAATTGGATATTGCAAGATTTTGGTTCTCTAACCCAGAAGGCGGTCATAAAGTTTTTTAAGGATTCTAATCTTATTTGTCAATGGGGTAAACTGATTTGGATTAGTTCTATTCCTCAAGACTTTAATGCTTTGGAAGGTTTTATATCACAAGTTACCTGTAGACAAAGATATTCAAATTAGAGGTCTTTCTCTGTGTTGTATGTGCTCTCTGTGTAGGAAACAAGAGAATCTCTCTTTCATCTTTTCTTTGATTGCTCTGTAACCTCTCAGATTTGGAATTATACCAAGTAGGTTTTTCCTCAGTTTTCTCCTCTTTCTATTAATGATATTATTAATTTCTTAATGCTTGCAGGGAGTCCCTTAGTTAAACTTGTTAGGCTGACAACTATTACTTACTCTATTTGGATGATATGGAGGATGAGAAACCATGCTAGGTTCCAAGAAAAAATCTCTATGTGCTCAACTATCCAGACTGTTAAAAGTTTCATTAGAATGACGGGTAATTCTTCCAGAAAACACATGCGCAATGACATTGTTGAATTTTTTTGTTTGAATTTTTTTGATATCACCACACGTTGTCGGAACGATAACTCTCCTATTCAGATTATTTGGAAATTCCCTCATGTCAATTAGGTGAAAGTCAACATTGATGGTGCTGCTAGAGGGTGTCCGGGTTTTACAACATGTGCAGGCATTTTTCGTGGTAGCAGGAGTGAATATATAGGTAGTTTCTCCTCTTTCCTTGGGGTACAAAAGTCTTTATATGCTGAGGTTATGGGAGCTATTTTGGCTATTGAGATTGCTTGGAGCAAAGGTTTCAGACGTATTTGGCTTGAGTGTGACTCTTCCCATCTTTGTCAAGCATTTAGTTTATTTAATCTCATTCCTTGGTACTTGAGAGGGAGATGGAGAAAGTGTATAAAGATAAGTAAAGAAATTGACTTCGAGGTTTCTCATATCTTCCGTGAGGGAAACTATTATGCTGACAAGTTGGCTGCACTAGGTCTCGAGAATAAGTTAGATTTTAAATAGTATGATGTCTTACTCGCGGTAATTAAATTAGACTTTTTTCATAATAGGTATCAATACCCTATGTTTCGTTTTGTTTAGCTTGATTTGGGAGTATTCGTCATCTTTTATTGCCATGGGTTTGGCCTAGTCCCCCCATGATTTTGTATCTTTTCTTTTTTCTTATTTATTATATATTTCATGTCTTGACATATGATTGTTGATATTTGAGGTGTCAGCCTAGCTGAGATGTCAAAGTTCATAGTGATGCCTACCATGAATTTTATTTAAAAAACTAGATCTAATATGCAACTTGATAGAGTTTATAGCCATTAGGTTGGAGAAGTTTTTCTTTGTTATATTATAAATATTATTATTCTTATTATGGAAATTATTATTTTAATGTGATTATTATTATTACAATTATAATAAATATTATTATTAATATTATAATAATAATAATAATTATTATTGTTATTGATATTTTTTTATTATTGTTATTGTTAAAGTAAGTATTTGGCCTAAGTTCAAGAGGGGGGGTGAATTGAACCCTTTTCAAGTCTTTTCGCAAACTTGCTTTTCAATGTGAGAATACAAATTCTTTAAAGAAACTTAGAATGCAATCTACAGAGGTTCAAACAATTAACAAATATAAAATCAATCAAACAGAATCAGTGCACTGCAGACAAATATGAAATCTGGAAAACCAGTGTACTGAAAACCAGATTAAAATTCAGAAACAGACAGTGAACTG
>Ga0209700_109508_pt1 | contig 11192 bp, 5 predicted proteins | sample SiratroredBW_FD_187528 | JGI IMG/M metagenome (GOLD analysis project Ga0209700, IMG submission 187528) | Root nodule microbial communities of legume samples collected from California, USA - Siratro red BW (SPAdes) (version 2) | ecosystem: Host-associated > Plants > Roots > Nodule | place: USA...
CCCTAATTTAGTTTAAGTGAATGAAACGGGTCTTTAAGAAAAAAAAAAAAAAAAAGGGAAAGGTTTGTGAGATTGTGAGATGATGGATTGGGCTTCAGTCCAAAGGTTTTTTTAATTTTTAGAATCATTTTGAATAAAAAATGAACTTTGGATATAGGTCAGGTTTAGAGAAATAATGAGGTGCCACGTGGTATTGGTGTCAATTCTCTTTGGCAAATGATGAGAATGAAGTTATTACGTGGAGTAGGCTGACCAATTTCCTTTAGTTTTTGGCACCAATTGAAATAAACTTTTTAAAAAAAAAATCTTTTCCATTTGTTGTTTCCAAAAAAAAAGTTTCTTTTTAAATAAAATCTTTTTGTGTTTTACTTTAAAAAAAAGAATTTTTTTTAATAATAGAATCTTTTTTTGTGTTAAAAAAAAGGAAGAAAGATTTTTCTTTTTAAATAGAATTTTTTTCTTACTTAAAAAAAAGAATTTTTTTAATAGAATCTTTTTGCGTTTAAAAAAAAGGATTTTTTTTAAAATAGAATTTTTTTTATTTGTATTTTACTTAAAAAAAATATATTAGAACTTTTTTTGTGTTTTACTGAAAAAAATAAAATAAAAATGTGTTATCAAAATAAATTTAGATTAAATATCTTAAGGGTCGTTCACGTCATACGGTATTTGTTCAAAAGACCATGCGTGTCAAGCGGTATCCAACACGAAATATTTTGTTCACTCTAAAGTCTATGAAAATATAAAAACATTAAATTTTCAAAAACGCTAAAAAAGTATAAAAATTTCAAAATTAAAAAATATCAACAACAAACAAATAATTTCCTATCAAAGAACTACGTAACCCTGATTTTTCATCCTCGATGGAAATACGTATGAACAAGGTCAAACCTTGTCGGGTTCTAAAAAAATAAAAAAAAAAATATTTTTGTTTGTTTTTACCTTAATTTTTGTCTCATTTTTGGAAAGATAAACATTTTCAAAATTGCACTCAGTTTTCTTATTTAATTAAAGGTACTGTCTTAGCACGGGCGGTGTAGGGGTGCTAACACCTTCCCCACACGTAATCTACTCCCGGATTCAAAATCCGGTTTCGCAAACCATAGCCTTAATTTTGGTTTTTTCCATAGTTTTCCTAATAAACTATGGTGGCGACTCCTTTTCTTAAATTTTCAAACTCATTTTTTATAATTCTTTTTGGATCGTCATCCCCGTCGTGATCCTGGTTGTGACACTTTGTAAAGAATAGAAGGATTAGTTGTTAGAGATTATAGAAATCTCTTTGTGAAACTATGATCTTCATAGGAATAAACTCTTATGATGATGTTGCAGTATCACTATAAAGGTTTACCTATAGAAAACTCTTTGTTGATTAAGTAAGACTATAAATAATAAAAATATAAGAGTGAGGAAAAAAATTATAGTTTCTTTAATAAAATATATATTTATAGGCTTTTGAATCTCATAAATTGGATTAAGTAATAAAAAATGTTTTTTTTATCTAGTCATGCTCTTTATACTTCACTGATCTGAGTGGGTGGAGTTGTTAATGGTATGTATTTATAGGTTTGCAATAACTGGAACTTTTGAAAGTTGAAATTTAAGATGGGAACATGAAGGTAAATATACAAAACTTTCTCTCTTTATTTTAAATTCCAAAGATAAAAAAAATACCTGAAAAAAAATATAACTGAAGTCGTGTTACGATAACACAACTTTAGTTGTATTTCTTTAACCAAAGTAGTGTCACAGTGACATGACATTGACATTTTTCTACACTATCTTAAAATCGTGTCGATGTCATATAACTTCTTTAGGTGAAATTAATTGTGTCTTACCAATTTTTGTAAATAATAAAATATCCATCTTAGTAATACTGGAAAAAATTACACTAAAATGGGTGCAAAAACCAAATTATAAACTATTAAATAAAGTCAATACTTATTATGAATTCTACCCTAATTTTTTTATATATAGTAAATCAAGATTGGTATATTAGAGGGGAAAACTAAATTTGTTTATTATGATTACAAATGCTCTTTCAAAAATTTGTGAGCATGATAATTACGAATGTTTCTTTATATATTCTACATCTATATAAAATATTTTATAATTTTTTTTAATATATAATATATCCATGACGAATGGTATCAAAAATTTTAAAAAAGGTGTTGTATCTAACGGTATACATACTGTACTGAGTATTGGGCTTTCATGTATCCAACGGACAATATTTGTTGCTGTTTTATGTTGTTTTGCATGTGTAAATCAACTGTGTAGTAAACGAAAGAGTGAGAGACAAAAGAATAACTGCAATTTCCAAAATCTTTAGATTTGTACTCTGTACATAGTAGACAAATTTTACACAATGTCTTTCGCTAAGTATATAATAATTATTCGTTAAGGAAAATAGAATTTTTTGTTTCACTCTATTAGTTAATTTGGGACATCACATGAACCTGTTATGTGAACTCTAATGTTGGAAAATTGCTTGATACCAAATCCTAACAAATTAAATATTTTCATTCCTATCACCTAAACAAATATATAAACTCATTGTACCAAACACAATTTCATTATAATTTTTGTCCTGAATCACACAAAACATGCTTGTATGCATGATTTTAAACAATTTAAAAAAAAAAACATGCTACCAAACACGATTTTATAATTGGCGGAAAAGAAAATTATTGATTTTTTTTTTTATATGCAAGACTTCAATTAGGATAAAACAAAAAAAAAATATCAAAAACTAAAGTTGTACTTGCTAACTTGACTTTTTTTATTGTATAATCGTCCTCTTATGCACAATTTATCTATTCTTGTAATTTTTTAAAATTTAGTCATTTTGGTATTTTTTATCTAAATCTACCCAATTTATGTATGACGACACTTTTATAAAAACCGTATGTGGGTTACGACAATGGTTATTGAGTGAATTAGCATTGTATGTCTATTTTGAAGGCGATTTTTTTTCTTAACCAATAGTTGCTCAAATTCACAAAAATGTCACCATGCATTGGTCAACGATGATTGTCGGAAAATCGTTGTTCTTCCCAAAATCGTTGTTAACGGATTATCAGCAAGTGTACTGAGTCCTCAAGTAGTATAGTAAATAAGATGAGTATCATTTCCACAGGGAACGAAGTTTAATTGAAACCCAAATATATATATCAATATGTGGTGAATATAGCAATTAATAATGATGAGTTTGTTAAAGAAATCGTAACAAGAAAACAATTTAAAGAGATAAAATTAATAGTAATAAAAGCCTTGGGATTAAATTGTAACTCACTCTCCTTCTCATACACTCATAATTGAGTTGAGTAATTATGTCATTCTATTAAATTACCCTTATGTGCAAATCAACCTTTTCAACTTGATTCCTCTAGCATTGAAATTCATAGATTAGAATATCTAGCTCTATTCCTAGTTACTAGATTAAATTAATCAGCATTAAGAGCATTTGCAATGAACAGTTATTACGTTACACTTCATTTCCTAAACGTATACATGTAATGAGTTAGTGTTTATTTCCAATTTCAAATAATGTTTTCCAGTCAAAATAAGAAATATGAGATATACAGATGCTAAACAAAACGTTAACAAAAATAATTAAATTGAATGACATAAAAACATGTGAATTTGAGACTTTTTGTCGATTAAGTACAAATACAAATAATAAAAATGTAAGAGTGAGGAAAAAATTTGTAGTTTCTTTAATAAAATATATAAATACAAATAATAAAAATATAAGAGTGAAGAGAAAATTATAGTTTCTTTAATATATATATATATATATATATATATATATATATATATATATATATATATATATATATATATATATATATATATATATGCATTTGAACTTCATAAATTAGACTAGATAATAAAAAAATGTTTTTTTTATCTAGTCATGTTCTTTCTCCTTCAGTCAACTGAGTAGGTGGAGAAAGTTGAAATTTAAGATGGAATATAAAGGTAAATATACAAAACTTTCTCTTTTTATTTTAAATTACAAAGCTAAAAAATACCTGAAAAAGAAAATACAAAAGTTGAAATTTAAGATGGAACATAAAAGGTAAATATACAAAACTTTCTTCTTTTTATTTTAAATTTCAAAGATTAAAAAGACTTGAAAAAAAAATATAACGATAACTTGAAGTTATATTTTTTTTAAATTGAAATGTCACCATACGATTTTAATTATATATTCTTTACTAAAATAATGTCACACAGTGACATGACTTCGGTTACAATTTTTACTAAGGTAGTGTCATAGTGATATACAACTTTAACATTTTTTAAAATTACCTTAAAATTGTGTTAATTATATATTATTTACTAAAATAATATCAGTGACATAACTTCAGTTAAATTTTTGCTAAATTTTTGCTAAAGTAGTGTCACAGTGATATTTGACATTTTTTAAGGTTGTCTTAAAATCGTGTGAAAGTCATACCACTTCTTTAGATAAAATTGTCTTACCAATTTTCATAAATAATAAAATGTCCATTTTAGTAATAGTGGAAAAAAATTGTACGAAATGGTGAAAAACCAAATTATAAACTATTGAATAAAATCAATACTTATTATGAATTCCACCCTAATTTTTTTATTGATAGAAAATCAAGATTGGCATGCTAGAGGGAAAAACTAAATTTCTTTATTATGATTACAAATGCTCTTTCAAAAATTGTGAGCATGATAATTACGAATGTTTCTTGATATATTCTACATCTATATAAAATATTTTATAAACTTTTTTAATATATCCATGACGAATGGTATCGTAAATTTAAAAGAAAAAAAAGGTATTGTATCCAACGGTACACATACTGTACTGAGTATATGGGCTTTCATATATCTCTGAAGCAAACTACGACAATATTCAAAAGAATAACTGCAATTTCCAAAATCTTTAGATTTGTACTCTGTACATAGTAGACAAATTTTACATACATATTGCCCAAATGGGGCTTTGAATTAATTGAAAAGGAAAAAATAAATAATTTTGAATAGGCATGTTGCAGCAATGTGAACCGAAAATTGGAAAGAGAAAAAAAACAGAAAGCAAGACAGAAACAAAGCTCTTCACAAAATGCTGTTTTCTCATCTGAAACTAAGACAAATGTAATTTGGTTCTCCACGTTTCTCCAACGACCTTTCTTGGCTGTGGGTTATCTGGTCCTCTGTCCCTCTGTCCTGATGTGAAGTACAGCCACCCATCCCAATAACCTGCTAATGTTGTTTTTATACGGTAAGGAAGCTTTCCAATCACTGACCATTTCTGCAATCAGTAATCAGAAACAATAGTGAATCACATGTTACAAACTGACACTTAATCACTTCAATGAACTCATTTTAATCTAGGGGACCAATTCTTATTGGCTGGTTGATTACCTAAATGATCAATTCATTTTATCACTATTCATAAAATTACAATGGCCAATAAGCAATGTGAGAGACTAGGAGGTATTAATGGATAAAGAGAGATGCACAATCTATTTCTCATGAGTAAAAGACTGAAAAGTGTACCATAGTGTCTAAATGAAACTGGAAAACCTCCCCAACCAGCATCATCCTTTTTGTTACTGGGTGCTTTTCTGTGGTACCTCCAGTGATTATAATTGAATTGTTCACAAGAACCCATGCACATTCTATGTGTGAATTTGGTTTTGGCATAGCTGGCAAAATTTTCCATTTCATGTCTTTATCCTCCAGCATATAAACATCTCCGTAGACCACCTGAAATGTAACAAATTTAAGTCACACAAGTTCACTTGAAAAGATCATATATCCAACAAATGTCGTTTCTCAGCACAAGTATGTGATTATGAAAAGGACAACTTAAGCATACTGGTAAAGTCTAATTCCTATGTCATTCATCTTCAAAAAAAAAAAAAACAACTACTGAATTATAATATTTTCTCCTTATATCATGTTTGATGTTGACAAACAGAGAAAAGGATACCTCGTGTCTGCGTGAACATTTGAATATGGGTGAACCAGGTTTGGCCATAAAATCACCCTCTTGTCCACCAATAACAAAAAGTCGATCATCGACTGCAATGCAAGCTCTGCACCAAATAAGTACAGTTAGAAGAAAAACAATCAATTTCCTTTTGAAGACAATGAATGACACCACTTTCCAAGTATTCCATCAAAAAGCTAATCAGGCTTTAGAAACACAGTATTCGTACACTCAAAAGTTAAATGAGAACAACATAGTTAACTATTGAAGAGGAATTGAAACCTAGTACTAGAATCTTAGCAATTTTCTAACCTATGCGGTCCACCGCGTGGAACGGGAACTTCGTCTCGCCATTGTTGTTCCGATGCTTCTCCATCCTTCACAGTCAAACTCCAATGATCTAGTCCAGGTGTATGGCGATTCTCTTTGCTACCACCCATTACATGGAGTCTTCCTTTCCACAATTGAGTTGCAGGAGCATACCTGGTACAACAAAGTCTCACGTTAAAATCGTCCATTTCACAATGAAATAGTTCTTGTACTCGATCAATCATCACTGCAGTGAACAATGGGCAATTTAACAGGAAATTTCAATTGTTAGATACAAGGCCTGAAGTTTTAAATTCCAGTTTGTTACCACAATTGCAGCAACAGTAATATCATGGTTTTGGGGTCACCACAACAGCATCATGATTCATGACCACGATTACAATCACATCAATTACATTTATCTATAATTTTCCACAGTTTAAATAGTAACATGCAATTCACAGTTTCAAACAGCAAAATGAGCAGAGGGAGTGCATATGTTCCAAGTTGCACCTGGGTTCCGGTAATGGTGGCAAATTTTTCCATTTCTTTGTTACAGTGTCCAGCGAAAAGGAAGCTGTAGTAGGCCCTCGGCATTGGGTGCCGTATTGTCCTGAGACAATGTATATATACCTCCCATCAGTCGCCACACCCAAATGGGAATGAGCCATTTCCTTTGGCATTTTAATCTCATCTACCCACTTGTTGACGCTGAAATCGAACACATCAACATGGGAGTGCACCTAAAGAAACAAAGCTCATTAATAAGCACTAGTTTACTTGTGAAATAATTAAAGAACTAGAAACACTCACATGATCAAGATTGGCATATCCTCCAAACACATAAAACATATTCTTAATCTGTACAGAGTACCCATCTAGCCGAGGCACTGGCGCCGAAGGCATCTGCTCCCAATGCCATTCGGGAGCTGGCAAGTCCGCAAATGTAGATGAAAGGAATCTCTCAGGACCCCTCCTTTTTGCACTCTTCCCACCTTTTCCCTGCAACAAATAAAAGACAAAATAAATGAATCAATTCCCAGGTCTTCAAAAATCCTACATTGACTACAGATCCAGACAAAATAACAGTGCAAATGTCTAGTTATCTAATGCAATATGGCCAAAATAGTGTCTATAGGTAAAGGGCATCTCTTAATCCTTTATCAGGCTAAAACAGTGTACGTAAGAGATTCACTTATCCCCAAACTTCACGTTCAAAAAAAACCAATCCTTAATGTGAAGAAACCTGTTTGAAATCTCACGTTAACTCCAAATATGACCATATAAACAGGGAACAATCCTTGACCACCCTTATTGCCCAGAAATATATTGAAATCTATCTTAACTATTGCTATCATACCACCCTAATTAGAAGCATTCTAAATTCTTTTTTATGTGCAAAGAAACTTTTGTTTTTATTTTGTTCTTTTTCTTGAAGTGCTGAGAGAGAAGTATGCCCATAGAGACACCAAGGAAGATATAAGTCCCAACTCTGGAACAAGTCTCCGCTGATGTTGAAAGAAGGTTGACTTGATGAGTGTTGAAAGAAGAAGATCTCACAACAAAAATGGTGTGCATAAATAGAAGAGAATAAGGAAATGTTGGGATTGGATTGAGGTGAAAGGCATATTGCAGAAAGAAGAAAGAAAAGCTTAGAAGAGGCTCACGTTGTTTTTGTTGGTGGTGTCGGGTGCGGCGGTGGCATTGGGGAGGAGGATGAGGGGAGCGTTGGTGTCGACCCAGTTGGTGGCGATGGAGAGATAGTGAGAGGAAAGGGAGGCGCGGAAGAGGTTGGCGACGAGGGCGACGCCGAGAAAGGCGGAGAGGCAGAAGAAGATGATGAATTTGGAGGCGGAGGAGTGGGGGTGGTTGTGGTTGTGGGGGTGGTGGAACCTCGTAGGCGTAGCCATTGTGTGATGATGGAATCAGAAGAGAGGCATTTATTTATTTGCAAGAAAAAGCAGAGAAATTTGGATGGCAGAGGAAACAAACAGCGGTTGGGTGGCGCCAATGGTTTTGCCTCTTCGTTTCTCTCACAAAAAAGCAACGTTTATTTGGTTCCCTGTGTTTTACTATACCACGCGCAATCCCACCGCAAATCTTCCCCTTCTTTTTTTTACTTTGCTATTCTATTCTTTTTTTCTTTCTAATGCAGACACACTGCGTATATGTCTCATCTAATTAAGATTTTTGTCTGCAAATTTAATTTATTAACTTTTGTGACCATCAATTTTTTAACTTCAAAAAATTTATGTTTATAATAATTTCTTATTAGCTAAAGGTTTTAATAAATTTTTACTTAAATAAAATGACTGAATTTTTATTTATCTCGCATATTTCTACCACTAATTTTATGAGCGAAGGAAAAAAAATTAATTTGTGTTTAACATTTTGTTTTTCTTTCTTTTTTTTCTAGTGGTTCTATGTTATTGTCACATGCGAAAATGATACAAACATAATGTAATTAAGTATCCGTCCTTTTACCATGATAATAATGGAATTCCCTTTCTAGCGGAGTGATAATTCCCAAAATTGAGTTATTTTGTTCCATTTTCTTACAATTTTATTCCATTTTATTTTAAGGATAATTGTATTGCAGCGACTCACATTTTAACAAAATAGAAAATTTTAAGTACATTTTTTCTAATTTTCAGAAGAAGAAAAATGATCATAAAGAAATATTTTGTAATTTTTTTATACCCAAATAAAACATTTTATTTAAAACCTGAATTGAAATCGTGGAGATATGAAAATAAAAGAATAAACAAAGAGCATTTTTATTTTTTTATTTTTTGTGTTCGCGAATCTTGTCATGGTGTACTCATTGTCACGATAGCGAAGTATTGTAAAAGTCAAAGAAAAAACCCTCAATGAAGCTATTCAACGTGGGAATGGTGCATCAACAATTTCTGAACTTCCTACACTCTTCTTCAATGTCACTACACTAGCATGCTCGTTTCAATTCTCTACGAGAAAAAAATAATCAGAAATTACACATGCACATGCTAGAATTTTGGTATCACATTCATTGGCTCGTGACTTCAAAAAAAAATATAGACATAAAACAAGAGTTAAAACTAGTTTTGGATCGAGAGTATGTAATTTTGATTTATATAAAAAATTAATTTTCAATCCTCATCGGATTAGTACCTACCTACATATATGAATAACTCAAACTAATGTAAAACTAACTTTTATTATAACAGATTTATAAGTCTCAATACATAATAACAAGTTGAATTTGAGTATTAACGTATATTAAAAAAACTTATAAAAATAACTTTATTTTGTAGGCATTTACTTAATTTTATTATTATTCACTAAATATTTTTTACAATATTTCTTTAAGTGCTGAAAGAATCTTCTACAAATGAATTTCTATTTAATACTTTATTAAAAGGTTCTTCAACTGTTCTAAAAAGGACTTTACTTACCGAAAGTTCAACTAGTGCAAAGTTTCTTCTAACTCATCTTAAACTATTCTAGTTAAGATAGAGGAAGAGTATATGATTTCTTCATTCCTTCTTGTTAAGATAGAGATCAATATTATTCATAGTCTTTAATAAACATTTTCTTTATTCTGCTTTAGATATCATTTTGCCTGTTAGTACCCATAAATATTTATTACTACTTTCTTACTTTTTCTCTTCTTATTCATAGTTTCTAATCAAAGGCACTTCCCTATAATATTTATATTTAAAAAGAACTTTACTTAACTAAATTTAAACGAAAATCTATTCCAAGAACAGTTTTAGCTAAAATACGATAAGAGCATAGGGTTTCTTCCTTCCTTCTTTGAATAGTAACTCAAAACTTTACAAAGTCTAAAGAAAATTAAAAAAATGAGATGTTTTTTAAATTAATAAAATAATTTGTTAAAATTATAATATTTTTATTTAAACTTTTTTTTTAAGTTTTTGTGATACAAAATTATCTATTAAATTGTCATAATTAATTTTATTTAACATATTTTTTCAATAAATAATAAAGTCAATTAGTTTAATCTTTATTCAGATATTATTCATCTTAAAAAGATTTTATTAATTTAAGTTTTAAAGATACTTTTATCTTAAACAATTGATATTAAAATTTTTAACATTATTATATATATTATATATGCATCTCGAAAAGAATATATTATTTTTACATAATTAAAAATGTTAACTAATTTATCATTTTTTATCTTATAATCTCCTTTAAGATAATTAATTTTAAAAATAAATATAAGTCATCAAGATCCAATCTCTACTATCTTGTTAGTTAGCTTACTTATTCAACATTAAAACATTTACAAAAAAAAAAATCTATCTAGATCTAGATCTCTAGAATAAATAAGTCATTTTTCTTATTTCTATCCTTCAGACAATTTATTTGATGTGAAAAGTGTTCAAAGTATTTATCTTTTGGAAAATCTATATAAGTTACTCTAATAGGACTTTTTTTTTCTATTAATAAGTCTCTCAATTTTGTATCAATATCCTCTCATCTACTTGAATCATATATATTTTTAATAGTATAATTATTTAGTCTTGTACTTTCCTTCCTGTTGTCATGAACAAGAAAACTCATTATTTTTTTTTCTTAAGTTTTAAATTGTCAGATTCATATCTTCTAGTTGATATTTGTATATTTTTATATAAAATTAAAAACTTATATATATATATATATATATATATATATATATATATATATATATATATATATATATATATATATATATATGTATATGTATATATGTATATGTATATGTACATGTATATGTATATATGTATATGTATATGTACATGTATATGTATATGTACATGTATATATATATATATATATATATATATATATATATATATATATATATATATATATATATATTTTTTATATATATATTATTATTTTTTTTTTTTTTTTTTTT
>Ga0209700_109509_pt1 | contig 11191 bp, 4 predicted proteins | sample SiratroredBW_FD_187528 | JGI IMG/M metagenome (GOLD analysis project Ga0209700, IMG submission 187528) | Root nodule microbial communities of legume samples collected from California, USA - Siratro red BW (SPAdes) (version 2) | ecosystem: Host-associated > Plants > Roots > Nodule | place: USA...
GAGCATATATCCGGTAAATTAAAATTGTTCACAAATTATGTCAAAGCTTTATGACATTCCAGTTCTTTCAGATAGCCAACAACTACTCCCCGTCTTCTTTAAGGGAAACACATGTTTGAAATTTCACAAAAAAAAAAAAAAAAAAAAAAAAAAAAAACTCCACATGCAAGCCTCCTGCCCCAGAAATAAACTCTCAATCTCAATCAGACTTGGGTTTTAACAATAATAACTCAAACCAATAACAAACGCAATGCTCAAGTTATAAACACAAACTTCCCTTTATTGTTTCATACCTGTTGCTTAGCCTGATCAAATGCTTCCATCCATCCCCTGGCCTCCCCAGCTGTAGCGCAAGCAATCTTCAAGAACATGAACATGCAAAAGAAACTTATATTATACTACAAAAGGACAGGAAAAAGTATAACACTCATGCCATTAGGGGGCTCATGAGATTCTAAATTGATAAGGTCTGCAGTATAGACACCAGTAAATTTGCATTCCAGTGCAATTGTTGAATCATGAAACTCTTAGAAAGTGGATATAGATTTAACTCAAGCCTACAAAATCGATTTATAAAGTGAAATTTGCAACTACTTATATATTATAATTTGGTCATACCTCTATAAGACTCTATAAGACGCGGAATTTCCAATACACCCCTCACACTGAAGATTGCTGAACTAAATATTTATTGGTGGCCCAATAAAGAGTGACACGATTGGTCCAACAAACCTTGCTAGGATAAAATAAAATTTGATACTATCGTGAAAGTGAACTTTAAGCCTACCTCAACTCTATAAAATTAAAATTGGTTTGTAAGGTGAGGTTTACACCTACTCATATACAATAATTTAGTCATATTTCAATTTGATGTAGGATCTCCAATAGAAACTGTGTTGAACCTTTCCAGCAAAAAATTTAAGGTACAATTTATGTGATAAAGTTTAATTCTAGAAACTTGATTAAGCATTTTTATGACACTACCCACAACAAGTGTGGTAACAAATGCTTACGACAAAATAAACGGGAAAATTCAAAATAGGGAACTCCAATTGAAAATATCTACTATGAAGGAAAAATAAAAACTTGAAGAACTACTTTTATCAGGGGTTCATGCTCTGTTGGATTCCTCATAATTCAATAGAATACGGGGGGATTTGGCACTTTTTTTTGGTGAGATCACAAGGTTTGGGACTAATCCTCTCCCACTCAGGTGTTGGATTGGCCTGGACCACGATGTGCTTCAAATGAGTTCAGAGCCCTGCACTCTACGCAAAAGTTACTGCAAGCAAAAGTTTGTCAATACGGACCTCAGGTTGGGAACTGAGGCACAATGGTTTTAGGATCTTGAAATCTTTTTTATGTGTACAATGAAGGCTATGAGATTATGACCTACAATGGTACGCAAACTACCCAACCTCGCTACCACTAGGTGGATCCTAGTGGTGGGTTTCTTGCAATTATTGCTCGCTCAGGTATTAATGAATTACTACACTAACATTATACCTGAAAAATGCAATGATAAGAAAAAGTATTACGCGATTCCGCTTTGAAAGGTATGTTCTGTTTTATTGTTTTTCTTTTAAAAAGAAAAACTTGAAAGCAACAAAAATTATGTTTTCTTAAAAAAACATATGATATGCAGCGTTTACAATCTATACAAGATGGGAAGTTTGTCCTTTGGTTTTATACTCAGCAGAGTATTATATTAAGTTACAAGATCAATCATGAATTCTTCCTAAGCTGTTATACTCGTTAAAAACTTGCATGGCATGCAGACAGATGTAGTTAGCAATCACTACCAATCATCACCAATTATTAGAATAAGCAATTCAAAAACATAACTTACATCTCCTTTTTTGGTCTCGTCTAATCGATTGTAAAACCGTAAAACATAAAGATCCTGGGGAAGAAAACAGAAAACATTTAGCTCCCATCAAATTTAGAACGTAAGTACACTCAAATCTTGAGATTTTTATGCGTCAAAGAGAGAATATTACATTAAAACTAATGCACGATCAGTTAATTTCATAACTACAAGTAGTATTTTACCCCATTGTTGACCTTTCGACGACCTAGCTCCTCCACCATTAGCGTGGGTCCAACAACTCCCCGCCTAATTGGTTTCTGCAAGGAGGAAACTTTTATCATTAACTAATTTATTATTGAAAAAAACAGAGATAAAAGTTCCTCATCAGAAAGAGAGAGAGAGAAAGAGATAAAAGCCAAGGTGAAAGGTGATTGAAATAGCGTTATTACCCACATTTTTAAAAAAATAGTAAATAAAATTATTAAAAAAATATTGAAACTAACTAGAATGTACGCTTAATTAAATATAACTATAAATCTATCAAAATAAATATTTTCTTTTATAGACAAAAATGCAAGAAATGCCAACGACCCTGATTAGCCCTTTAGTATTTCATCTCTCTCTATGACAAAGCCTTCTTAAAAAAATATGAGTAGTTCTAATCATGATTTCGGTCTAGGCTATATTTAGATTGGTGGTAGACATTGGAACGATATCCATTGTTTGAAAAATATGAGACTGGACTACAACTTTTTAACTCAACATTATCTTTATTTTAAACACATATTCTTAAAAAGCTGATGATTACGATAAAATTTGAAAGATAAAACAGTCATTTTATTATCTACAAAAAAATTGGAGAACGAAAATAATGGAACCTCTTCCGCTTTCGCTACATCCCTCTCCATTTCACACTTAACCAAAAATCCAAACACAGCCTTAGGACCACAGATCTAAGATAGAGAGAGCAATGTTCCAAAATCCCTTCAGCACAAACGACACTAAAAGGCATTCGATGAAAATCGAGCAAATTCGATATGAATCGTAATTATAATCAGCTAAACACATAATCGATTAGCCAGCGATCCCTATTTCCAATTACTTTCAAGTTTTAGCAAATCGAACGTAGCATAGCGCAATCCTCAATCACATATCAAGGCGGTAAATACAGTATCTATTTCAATCATAATTCTACTTAATTAATATCTCCATTCCACAATCGAGACTATAATTAATCAATCAAACAACAAAACTCTCGGTTCTTCATCCTAAAACGAATCTCAAATTCAAATCAGCAGCAGCAGCAATAATCGTAACAAGCTTCAATAAACTGATTCCAATTTCCGTTATACTCGAAAGCAAAAAGAACGCAATTAGACTACTTCATTGTGATCGAAAAAGTAAAAGAAGGTTGGAATAAGAGGAGAGGAATCATACGATGCCAGGGTTTTCGTGAGGATCACGCTTGTACATTGCGATATACTTTCCCCTAATGAAGAGGAATCGGAGATGACAGTACTCATGGCCAATGGTATTGACTCCCAAGTGGTAAACCCAACCAGAGTACTCAAATATCCCTCCTCCTCCGCTGTCATCGCTCCGCTCCGAACCTCCGCTCCCGGACTTCTTAAGCTCCGAACCTGCTGCTACAGCTTCCATCTCACGCTGCACCACACACGTGATCTCTCTCGCTATCTCGGATTCTTCTCCCTTGTTTCGTTATCGTTACTACGTGCCTTAATGTCTCCGGTTAAGAAATTAATCATACAGTTGGTTCCGTTTTGACACGCGCACTCTGTTGGGTAGGCTGGTGGGGCCCGCTTTACGTTGGGGATGGTGAGGTACGAGCTGGGATAGGTTGAGCTGACCGTCAAAGTTTTGTCATCATGCGATGCCAAGCCAACGCGCTTCACCACGCGCCATGCCAGTTGGAGCCTGCCTCTTGCCACTCACAATCTGCCACGTGTAAGTTTTTCCCCTTTTAGATTTTTCTAACTTTATTTTTGTATTTGTTGTCTAAGGGAGGCTTTTCTTCTCCAGTTATCTGCTGCTACTTTATTAGGTTTGAGTGAGTTGAAAAAGTATAGTAAATACATTGTAAACTTCTTCGTTAAGGAATACTTATTATGCCACGAATGGTATTCAAAAAGTAAAAAGGGGAAGTGGTCACTAAGCAATTAAATCTCTCGCATTTCATAAATGAATTTCTAATATATAGAAAATAATAAATTTGCATGATGCAAAAATTCACAAGATACGCTCAAATTGACGATTCTGACCAATTTTAAACGTTTAAAATTATGTTCACATTCAACTATATCAAAATTAATGTCAAAGCTCAGTCTACCGTTTACTTTAAATTTCAAAATCTAATAACACGTAATTAATCGTTTCACGTTTTCAAACTAATTTTAATAAAATTCTCACTTCCCAAGGTCAGCTTTGGATGGTATTCAAAAAGTAAAATAAATATATTAAACTTCTTCTATCCTTTTTTCCTGCCGTAATTGAATTGTATTCTTTCATTTTTTATAAATATACTCTTAAATTAATTATAAATTAATAAGGTTTTTAAAATTATAACCTTTTACTAGTCTCTTTAATTGTAAAAACAAAATACCAACACTTCTTTTGTTTAAAAAATATTATCTTAGGACACGTTAAAACCTCTGTAACGCATCAACATTTACATAGAATAACATATATAATTATGTATGTTAGAAAATTGTATATGTTACTCTATGTATATATTTATGGTTTGTAGATGTTACAACATATTTTTCAAACAATTATATATATAACATCTATCATTATAATTAATTATTTCTAAATTCAATTTTTAGTCTTCCAAAAATATTTATTTTGGTTTATAAGGATTCAAAACATTTTAAGTATTTGAATTATATTTATATAAATGCATGGTTTATTTTCAAGTACATTGATAGGTAGATTCCAAAATCAGAATATGACCAAGGTTTAGTTACTAAAAATAAAGTTATTATATATATATATATATATTGGACATACTTTTATTTATAGCAGTTATATTATAAGAAATGATCTCATTTCAATCATATATAAAATCTATGTTATACATATATTATAAATAATATTCATGAAAAAATATTTAACAATATCTTTCAAAATATCTCTTTATATATATATATATATATATATATATATATATATATATATATATATATATATATATATCAAATATATTTTATCATAAACACACAAAATGACATGTAACAAGTTGTTTAGCGAATCTTATCAATTAATGTCAATTTATAAATACATATATCTCAACTTTTCCTCTTAATTCACTTTTCAAAACTTACTGATACAATAATTTATTTTTCAACTTCTTATCACCTAGTATCTCAATCTTTCTAACTTAAATTATTAATGAAACAAGATATTTATGTAAATATTAGTACATAAACTTTATATTTTATATTATTATAAATACTCACATATTATCTCAAATTTATAATTTCACCTTTTCAAACACATACTTCATTAAAAAATCATACATTACAATAAAAAAATAAATATTGGTAACTTAGCAGTTCATCATTCATTATATCATAATAATAGTCTAAGTATAAAATGTAAAAGATTGATAAAGTATAACAATTTAGTGAAATATAACCAATTTTAACATTTAGATATATTTAAAAAAACATAATTCAAAGTTTATAAGGTAATGTAGTTACTTGACCATTAATTCTATTTACTTAGCAAATTATGCATATGTCTAAATTGATTTAACCATAATTATGTTTGGCTTAACCACTAAAGGTTTGCTTGTTCAAAATCTTTTACTTGTTATAGATAATAGAACTTTGAATTTTCACTTAATTGTTTTTTGTCCATATGAAATAATTGGTCCATAAGGACTAAATCTCTTGAGTAATAAATGAATTTGACTCATCAAACAAAACAGTTTATGATGATCAAACTTCTTCAATTTTTAAATAAATGAATTATGTTTATGTTAAGACAATTTTAATGTAAGGATAAACTTAATCTCTTATACTCTATTAAAAACCCTCTAGATGTGTAATTTATTGAATTATCTTTGACCAATTACCCAAAAGATTTATCTCTTACAAACTAATTATTGAAGTTTTGATTCAATTAGAATCATAATACAACAACCTGTAATTCAAATTGAGAGAAATGTAATCATTACAAGTTATATTATAAACAAGAGCATGATTGTAAGATGAAAACACATATCATTACAATAGAGACAACAAGATCATAAAAAAGAGAACAATATTTTATCAATACATCAATATTTAAAAACAATTAAGTAAGGGAATAAAACAATATTATATGTAAACAATTATATTTTGATGTCAAGTGAGTTGTCTCTCTCACATCATTATTTTATTTGTCATTGTCTTCATTATTATGTTTGATTAGTGTATAAATTGATATGGGTAAAGAAATTTCCAATTTTCCTTGAGTTTGATGTCAAGTGAGGTGTTCCTAATATCATTATTTTGTTTTATTGGTATTCTTTTGTCTTTAAAATGGTTTTATCAATTTATCTTACATTTGACAACACATTATCTTAAGGAGGTAAAATTTAAATTGAATGTACTTGCATGTTAGACCTTGACCTTGGGGATTTAAATTAGTAAAAGTTGATAAGTTCATTTATCCTAACTAGACATCATAAAAATGAATTAAATTGTTGCAGGTGAATCAAATAGTAAATTGAATCTTATATTTTACTTCATATTAGAAAAGTCCAAATTAAATTATATGTAACTCAAAGTTTGACCTTCAAGATTGAAATAAATGAGATTTAATAAGCAAATTTATCCTAATTAGTCATTACAAACAATAATTTTAATGTACATGAATCAAATAATGAGTTTCATTATATTAACAAGTCTACTAATTATTTGTAAATTTAAATCTATCACTGAATCTAACTACACATAAATTATGTTAATGAATCTAACCAATTATATGAAATGATGAAATGTACTTATATCAATGAGTCTTATTAACTAAATTGTCTATTTTGAATACTTGTCATTCATGTTATGAAATGCAAAGATTCAAACACTAATGTAAAATAAAAAAACTATTCAATAAATTATAACATATTATCCTAAAACTTATGTAAGGTTTCAATATTAGTTAATGATTATTTGAGATATATTAAATATACATTAACTAATAGTTTTAGAGTTATTAAATTGAAAAATATAAATGTATTAACATTTTTCAATAATTTACTAAAAGCTTTTATGATCTTCATTAGTAATCTCTTTATTTTACAAAATAATTATTATAAATTTGTTATTCTCAATATAAAATGTTTTTATTATTATTTTTTAGACAATCTAGTATCAAATGACATCTATTAATACTACCCTTGACATAATAGTGCACTTATCCGAGTCGAAATGGTAGTATTATTAAGTCACTGGTAACAAGGAAACATTTAAAAAAATATAACAATGTGTATTTTCTTTTAATTGAACAAAAAGAAAATAATACTTCTCGAAAACAGTTATTTACTCAAATCTCAAACTTTTCTATGTTTTCTCCTTTTTTTCATTCCAGATACTTATGAAAAACTATTAAATAATAATATATTTTATGACGAAGAATAAGGTAAGTTACTATTTCGCTTTGCACAATTTAAGGATTGTTAGAGACTAGTGGATACAATAATATTTTAATGAACAATCAAATATATTTCTTAGTTACCTGTTAAATTTATTTTATAGTGGATATAATATAGTATAATACTGGATTAAAATACAAAACCTGTTGTCTCGTCTGAGTGTGACTTAACCTAAGATTTCATAACTTGACAAAACTTAAATCACCTTAATTTAATTTTTAAAATTCAAAAATTTATTCAATCCTATTTATGAATTGAACTTAAGATCCAATTTGAATTTGTCCCTTAAATCCTTCAACTTGAGCATTATACTCCTTTGCTAATAAATAGGTTGCCAAGAAATCTCTTATCCTTCTCCAAATCATGATTATTTTTTGCGAAACTTTTGATTGCCAAGCTTTTATCCAATTTTCGTGCTCCTTTAATGTTGAGTTGTCAATTAAAATTAATATAACAATAAAATAATTATACTTTGTACCTTATCTTTGTTTGGTCATTCTCACTCACACACTTGAAAAATAAAGGCATGGAGAGAGAGAATTTGAATATCTCCTATGAAAGAAGAAGATGAGAACAAGGTCACTTTTCCAAGGTCTCACTGGCTGGATCTAACAAATGAGCAACTAGCACATTAAAATTTCTAAAGTACCCTCTTTATTGACTTCTGAAACTTTTTTAAAAAATATTTCTCCAAACATAAATTTACGTTTTGAAAAATATCTTTTAGAAATATATTTTAAAGATAAAAATTTTAGAATATAAATTTTATGTTTCAATTTAAAAAAAAAATTGAAAATTATATTTCAAAATATATTTTTTAAAATATTTTTTAAAACTTATTTTTGCTTAAACAATATTTTTGGATTTTTTAAAAATTGATGAGGTGCTGATCATAAATGATGATGGGTGGAAGAAGTTTTGTCATTTTCCATTCCATGAATTGGTGCGCGGGTGAGAAAGCATTATCCAAAGCATCTCAACTAAGAATCACCCCATGCACCAACACAGTTCTTTTTAGCAACTACTTGCGAAGCAAAATATTACATCAAACATAACTTTGGTTATCAGGAGGCACCCAAAAATCTCTGACAATTACTTCTTGTACCCCAGTTTTGAACCTGTACCCCACAATTTTGTGAAATGACTAAATTGTTCTATTAGTTTTTTTCTCACTGCACCCCACCGCTATTGTTGTCATCACTGCCTCTACCGTTGCATCATCCTCGCCCCCAGAAAAATAAGAGAAATAAAACGTTGCAAAAAAAATTTCATTCCAAAAAGGATTATGAAAACACTACAATGTGTCTTAGAAAACTTGTTTGGAAATCTTATTAAAAAAATACATTTTGGAAGGTATTATATACATTGCAAAAACTTATTCTAAAAATCATGAAAACTTATTCTAAAATATATTCCATGCATTTTGTAAATTTTCTTTCGAAAATCTTATTTTAGAAATCTTAAAATGTGTTCCATAATATATTTTATAAATTTTGGAAAGTGTGTTATGGAAAAAAATTCAAAACATATAATGCAAAAACCACTTTAAAAAAGGGAAAAAAATGTCATTGTAAAAATTGTAGAAAAAAATAGCCATTTTAAAAATTGTAGGGATGGAGGTTCAAATTAAGGGGTGCACGAAGTAATTGCCAAAATTCCATGTGGAAAATATTTAGCTTTGAAAACACTTTTTAAAACAGCATTATTAGAATTTCCAGCCCTACTTCCCTGGCGTTGCTAGATTAAATACTTGAATAAGATGAAAAATTATTTCGTCCAATCTCTTTTTGCATAATTAAACATTATCCATTAAGTCATCTTATAATTCACTCACAATAAAATATGATTTTATATTATTAAACTAACACTAGTTAATGAGATAAATGGTTTAAAGATAAATGTAATGACAGTTTTATAAATAAATTAACAAATATTGTATAAATTGTTATTTGAATTAATATGTGAAACATTGTATTGGTTGTTGAACTAATATAATATGTAAATATTATATCGTTTTTAGTAGTACCCGATGTAATATATACATATAATATCGATTCTAATAATATACGTATACGTTAGGAACCAAAATAATATGTAAAACTATTAAAAAGGATATAAACTTATTGGTAATTTCAGTTTATCATAGATTCAAGTTGAGCTGGGTAAAAATGATTTTTTTTTTTTTCAGTGGGTGCAAAAAATTAGACCTTATCTGTCTGGGTTAAAATATGGTTGCCTACCCAACAACACACCTAAAGTAATGATTTAATAGTAAAAGTAATGTTAAATTTAAACTTTCATTCTTTATTACTGCGCAATGAGGGAAAACTTTGGTGGTTGCTTGAGGGGGAGCTTTGTTTTGCTATACGATGAGGAAAACAAGTCATAAATACTAGTTTTTGTAACATGGCGATAGACAGGCAACACTCTAATTGAATGGAAAAACAATCTAGGATAAAACAATTTGTTTATCTTATTGAAGTTTTTAGAATTTGACTAATTTATTATTTTGACACACTTTATTGTAATGTGTAAGCTCTAACATTTTTTACTTCATTTCCAAAACATGTTATTTTCTGGTGTCAAAAAATAGACTTCCTGTTAATGTAAAACTCATAAGTCTCTTAAGTTTCTATTTAAAAACATAATATAGCAATCAAATTAACCAAGATATTTATTTTCATCTTTTACAAAGGATTTCTTTTTTAACGGCATCTTTTACAAAGGATGTAGATCAAATAATTTAAGACGACTCTAATTTAAAAAAACATTAAATTATACAAGAAATGTGTTGAAAAAAATTCTGCGATGATTAGTTAAGAAAAAGTTATTTGGTTATTTTAAAGTAATATATGTATATATAGGTATTGAAAAAAATTATATAATGATTATTTAAAAAATATATAATTATTTTAAAATAGAAAATGTTCAATTTTTTGTTTTATTAAATAAATGAATAAGTAAATTATTTTTAATTTATCAAAAAGAAAAATGATTCAATTAAAATCTAACACCTAAAAAATTGCTAAATTGTCAAATGAAGTATGTCTCTATAGAAAAGTAGTTAATTCAAATAAATAGAAAAATGGTAGGCGATTATATCTAGACATCAGTTAACGTCTTTTGTTAGCAGTTAAAAATCTCATATACAAATTATATATATATATATACTAATTGAGGGGACAAATTGTTTTAATAGAAGAAACTTTATCATGACATTCTGGATCTTGATGAATTTAAATTTAGTGTAAAATATTTATTAAATGTGTTTCTATTAAATAACCTAAACAATAATTTACATTACATTATTTACTTTGTATACGTTTTGCCTTTAAATAAGTTATGGATATGCTAGAGAGATCACATAGTGATCCACCTTAAAATCGAGAAGAAATTAAACTATTTTTAATAGTAAAAAAATTATTATGAAGTCTATTTCTATTAAATGATCTAAACGATGATTTGTACTGGATTCTTTACTTTTTTTTATCATGAATTTAAAGGTGATCCATCTGAAAATCCAATATTGCTTATTATTTTACTGTTAAGAATTTATAAAGATATATTTTTTTTAGAATCATGCTAAAAAATATTTAAAAATCATAAAAACGCACTTCACATAATCTCTTTTTATTTTCTAACCAATGTTATTAAGACATAATTTCATCAGTTACATTTAAGGGAGAAAAGTAAAAAACTAAAAAAAAAAAAAAAAATAAACATAA
>Ga0209700_109510_pt1 | contig 11190 bp, 3 predicted proteins | sample SiratroredBW_FD_187528 | JGI IMG/M metagenome (GOLD analysis project Ga0209700, IMG submission 187528) | Root nodule microbial communities of legume samples collected from California, USA - Siratro red BW (SPAdes) (version 2) | ecosystem: Host-associated > Plants > Roots > Nodule | place: USA...
CCGCAACTGCCGGAGGATTTATGGATAGATCCTTAGGTGAAAAATTGTTCCTAAAACTCCCTGAAAAATTAGGACAAAAAATTAGAGAAAGCTGGAATGATGATCTAATTGAACCAGCCATGAATAACTTAACAGTAAGAATCCAACACATTATGAAAATAATGGAGGACACCTGTACAAATATAGCTATTAATAAACAGCTAAAGCTAGCAGATGCTGATATCTGCAAACAAATCTATACTCCACAACAGTATAACAAACAGATTAGGAGAAGAAGACCCCAATACAAACCACCTCCTAAGAAAAGACAACAAACTAAAAGATATTCGGTTAGGAGTTCTAATGCTAGAAAACCTACCCTGGATAAAAATAAGCATGTTCGAAAGGTCCGACAGGACAAAAATTATACAAAGCCACTAGAATGCTATGCCTGTCAACAAACAGGACACTATTCTAGAGATTGTCCAAATAAAGCAAATCTGTTTACCAGAGAAGCAGAATTAATTAAAAGTTGTAGGATGAACTTAATCCCTATAGATGAATCAGTTTCAACAGATTCAGAAATATATTCTATAATCAGTTGGTCAGACCATACTTCTGGTGAAGAAGACAACCAAAAAGATTATCGAATAATAAATGAATTCACTAACAATGAATTCGAAAACATCCACAAAATGGATGATAAATATAATAATTATGGAAAAATGTTAGATGAATTGGGCTATGGTTTAATGAATCTAGCAATAGAAAAAGACTCGTGTAACCACGAGATACAATATTTTGTGGGACCAGATCATATAGCCTGTAATACCTGTAATAGGTACCCACATAAGGACAAAAGAGCTCATTGCTCGTTATGTTATAAAAATTTTTGTAAAACTTGTCTAAAAACAAATTACAAAATTAACTTTCCTGAACAAAAGGAAGAAAAAAATTCAGATAAATTAACATCCAGTAGGATATCAAATCTAGAAAATAGAGTAAACACTCTAGAAAACATGGTTAATTTTTTGTATGAAAATTACGAAAACTCATTAGAAAAAACTCCTACATCTAATATGTATAATGAGACAAATAACTCTTTAATGGCTACACAACAAGACTGTATCCCATTAATATGTAACAAAAACAAAATCCAAAGTTTAAGAATTTTGGTAAAGCTAACTTTTCCCAAAATAAATAATTTTGGAAAAACAGAAAAAATAGTACAAGCCCTAGTTGACACAGGCTGTACACAGACAATTATTTGTAAATCTATAACCCCAGAACAAAATGTTGTCCAAAGTAGTAAGACAATTAGGACAAGAACAATGTCTGGAGAAATTATGAAAAATAATTTACAAATAAAAAATATAACAATCCAATTATCAACCAATTGTGATTTGTTTGGAAAGAAAATATTTATTCCAAAAATTGATGTCATGGATTTAGTCCCTGCACAAGAAAAGCTAGTATTAGGGTTAGATTTCATATTAAATGAAAATAGATCCCTAACCATAACAAAAGATTATCTGTTAATCTCAGATAATACTCAGCTCTCCCCCATAATAGATGAATTTATATCAGAGTTGCGAGAAAAGCGTGGTGAGACCACCATGCTAAAAGAAAGAGAATGCCAGTGTAAGAATGAAAATTCTTGCCAGTGTAATGAAAATTCTTGCAAAAATAAAGGACTAATAATCAAAGAAAATCAGAATATACTAAAAATTCTAGAAAATGAAGATAATCTTACGGATTATGAAATATCATTACAAAAAGACACTGATTATAATTTAGTCAGAATAAATAAAACAATAACCTTCGATAATATCCAACAGATTATTGATAGGTTAAATAAATCAAGTATAATAGGAAAAGATCCTACAAAATATTGGGAAAAAGATCCAGTAATATGTAAACTGAATATAATAAATCCCGATTTAATTATTAAAACAAAAGATATTTCTTATAGCAATTTCGAACAAGAGGAATGTAAAACTCACATAAAGACTTTATTACAACTAAAAGTAATAGAACCTAGTATTAGTCCACATATAAGTCCTGCTTTTATTGTAAACAAACACAGTGAACAAAAAAGAGGGAAAACCAGAATGGTTTACAACTATAAAAGACTTAACGATAATACCCAATTAGATGGATATACAATTCCGTCTAAAGATGTATTAATAAATAGAATTCAGAAGGCAAAATGGTTTTCTAAATTCGACTTAAAATCAGGATTCCATCAAGTAAAAATGGACCCAGAATCTATAAAATGGACAACATTTTCCTGTTCAGAAGGGTTATTTGAATGGAAAGTTATGCCATTCGGATTAAAAAATGCCCCCCAAATTTTCCAAAGAAAAATGGATAATATTTTTGGAGAATACAAAAATTTTACATGCACATACATCGATGATGTTTTAGTATTTTCAAAAACAAAAGAAGAACACTATCTTCATTTAAAACAAATCCTGCATGTATTTGAAAAATACGGATTGATTATCTCAAAATCAAAGATAGAAGTATGTAAAAATCATATATCATTCCTAGGTGCTGAAATAGGAAATGGAAAAATAAAGCTCCAACCTCACATAGCTCAAAAAATAATTGATTTTCCTGACAAAATGGAAGATATAAAGACCTTAAGATCTTTTTTAGGATTATTAAATTATGCAAGAGGATATATAAAAGATCTAGGAAAATATACGTCTCCTCTGTATAACAAAACTTCTTTAACCGGACAAAGAAAATTTAACTATGAGGATATTAAATTGGTTAAGGAAATTAAAGAAAAGGTGAAAAACCTTCCAGAATTATCCCTACCACTAGACTCTGACTATTTAGTCATAGAATGTGATGGGTGCGAATTAGGATGGGGAGCTATCCTAAAGAAAAAGAAAAACAAATATGCAAATACAGCAGAAGAAGAAGTTTGCAGGTATGCCTCAGGAAAATACCACATAAATCCACAGGTTTACTCCACATCAACAGACTATGAAGTAAATGCTGTAATAAACTCCATAAAAAGTTTCGAACTATTTATTATAAATAAGACCGAAATAACTATAAGAACAGACTGTGAAGCTATAGTTGCTTATGCAAACTCCCAACTACACAGCGATAAAAAACCACACAAAAGATGGATATTATTTAAAGAATTAGTCTATCACAATGGTATAAAAGCAACTTTTGAACATATCAAAGGTAAAAAAAATATTGCTGCTGATATACTATCTCGTTTTGCAGGTAATCATGAGACCTTCAAAGGTCAACTACCCTAGTATAAAAGAAAAAATGAAGTTTGGAAACCAAGAGCTTCCTATACTTACAAATCACTACCTCTACTATGGTAGAGAACAAATGAATGATAAATTCAATGTTTTGGTAGACCATATATGGAACATACCCAAAACTACTGACCGTAATGAAAATTACGTGGTCTCGATTAAAAGGGGTATCATTTGTGCCCTTTATAATTTCTGTAATGCAGATAACCACAGAATACCAATCCTTACAAAGACCTCTCCTTCAGGAAAAGGGTATGCTTATTTTTCACTTTTAACTGGACCCCACAAAGGAGTCTTTACAAATTTTGCTGACTTATGTATAGCAAAAGAAGGTATAAATAATCCTAGATACAAAGGCTTCTACACAAAAGAAGAAGCAGAAAAATCTCTCGAACTTGATACCATCAATCCAGAGACTATAAAACAGGCCCTTAACCCTGAACCCAGTCCTATTCAAGCCAAAGGCCAAAGCAGTGCAAGACCCAACTCTTATAAAGACCAAGTGGTCGCCTCCCTGACGCCAATAAAAGAAATAAATCTAAAGAAATTTAAAATATTACAAAAATTTCTTTTGAAAATCCATCGACAGGAAGCCGAAGTCCCTAGAATATATGTAAAAGTACAGGCATACTTCAATTCCAGAAACATCTGTTGCAATAGTGATGAACTATGCAGAAAAGTCTCTAATGGTAACTGCCCATGTAAGGTAAAATTCTTGTTCCGAAAAGCAGCCATTGATATGGAACAATACCAAGCATTAGAGTACGAAGATCTTGCTCTCACTCCAAAACTTTTTCTTGAGTATGGATTATTAGACTCAGTTCTAATCCCTCCATCCAAAAAGTTTGACCAGTTTGAGCCAGCTGAAAATGAGGCTATAAATTATTTACAAGCAGTCATGATGAATCATGTTGCTTTGAAAATCACTTCCTGCCCTCCTAGGATCAACGGAGGAGGATCAAATGTCACACATGTCATCAAAGTTCTTTTCGACGATCATGTAGAATATCCAATTTTATATAATGACGGATATGAGGCATGGGAAATAATTGGTAATTTAGATTACCAATATAATCTGTTTAGAGCCCAAATTATGGGAAATGACTGGTTTTTCTCTGAAAAGGATGAAGCTAATTTCAACCTAATCAAGGAGACTCCAACAACAAAGATGTTCCTCCCATACCATTTCCTCAGGAGCCAAACAACAAGCTTGTCCAGCATTTTCAACGCGAAAAGATAAATCAGAAGATTTATTAATTATCCGGATGTTATGGACAAAAGACCCCTACAAATGACATATCTATGTCAGAAACTTCAGATAATCCAGAGCCTACAGAAGACTTTGGAGAGACGTCTGAAACCATCTCGGTTACAAGATAAGAATGAAATTCTTTCTTCAATCAATACTCTGGGTAACGTGTTAATGGACCACACTGGGTCTACACGTAACAGAGAAAAGCTGAAAGAATCTCTTCTTTTCTAGACAAAGGCCACGTGAAGCAGACAAGACACTGTTTGCTTTTTGAAATATTAGAATTTGTAATAAGTGCCTTTTGTCCTCTCTAATGTATGAGTCTATAAAAGGAGAGTCCCTCCTGAGTTGTAAACACAGAGACTCAATATATCAAAAATTCTAGTGAAAGAAACTCCTCCTTCTCTCTACTTTTGTTATAAGTTTGCTCTTCTACTATCATTCTGAAGAACATATTGTAAGTTTTTAATATGTCTGGCTAATTTCTTACTCATGTCTTAAAAGATGCCTTAGTTGTTTTATATAGTATATGCGAATATAATTTAAACTTGATGGTTTTATGTTAAGATTGAGATTAAAAGAAATAAAATTTTCGTTGAGGCAGGTGAATTGACCAGAACAGGCCAAAGTAAGACCCTAGTGAAGGGCAGTCGTAAGTCCTGAAAGAGGTCTTCTTAATATCCAGAAGACGAAAGTTCTGATAATCTTTTAATTTCAAAGTTAACATAAGATCTTCTAGTTATTATATTCTAAACTATACTATATAAAATCTAAATTACCAATTATTTCTCATGCCTTATATCCGTCATTATATAAAATTGGATATTCTACATGATCGTCGAAAAGAACTTTGATGACATGTGTGGCATTTGATCCTCCTCCGTTGATCCTAGGAGGGCAGGAAGTGATTTTCAAAGCAACATGATTCATCATGACTGCTTGTAAATAATTTATAGCCTCATTTTCAGCTGGCTCAAACTGGTCAAACTTTTTGGATGGAGGGATTAGAACTGAGTCTAATAATCCATACTCAAGAAAAAGTTTTGGAGTGAGAGCAAGATCTTCGTACTCTAATGCTTGGTATTGTTCCATATCAATGGCTGCTTTTCGGAACAAGAATTTTACCTTACATGGGCAGTTACCATTAGAGACTTTTCTGCATAGTTCATCACTATTGCAACAGATGTTTCTGGAATTGAAGTATGCCTGTACTTTTACATATATTCTAGGGACTTCGGCTTCCTGTCGATGGATTTTCAAAAGAAATTTTTGTAATATTTTAAATTTCTTTAGATTTATTTCTTTTATTGGCGTCAGGGAGGCGACCACTTGGTCTTTATAAGAGTTGGGTCTTGCACTGCTTTGGCCTTTGGCTTGAATAGGACTGGGTTCAGGGTTAAGGGCCTGTTTTATAGTCTCTGGATTGATGGTATCAAGTTCGAGAGATTTTTCTGCTTCTTCTTTTGTGTAGAAGCCTTTGTATCTAGGATTATTTATACCTTCTTTTGCTATACATAAGTCAGCAAAATTTGTAAAGACTCCTTTGTGGGGTCCAGTTAAAAGTGAAAAATAAGCATACCCTTTTCCTGAAGGAGAGGTCTTTGTAAGGATTGGTATTCTGTGGTTATCTGCATTACAGAAATTATAAAGGGCACAAATGATACCCCTTTTAATCGAGACCACGTAATTTTCATTACGGTCAGTAGTTTTGGGTATGTTCCATATATGGTCTACCAAAACATTGAATTTATCATTCATTTGTTCTCTACCATAGTAGAGGTAGTGATTTGTAAGTATAGGAAGCTCTTGGTTTCCAAACTTCATTTTTTCTTTTATACTAGGGTAGTTGACCTTTGAAGGTCTCATGATTACCTGCAAAACGAGATAGTATATCAGCAGCAATATTTTTTTTACCTTTGATATGTTCAAAAGTTGCTTTTATACCATTGTGATAGACTAATTCTTTAAATAATATCCATCTTTTGTGTGGTTTTTTATCGCTGTGTAGTTGGGAGTTTGCATAAGCAACTATAGCTTCACAGTCTGTTCTTATAGTTATTTCGGTCTTATTTATAATAAATAGTTCGAAACTTTTTATGGAGTTTATTACAGCATTTACTTCATAGTCTGTTGATGTGGAGTAAACCTGTGGATTTATGTGGTATTTTCCTGAGGCATACCTGCAAACTTCTTCTTCTGCTGTATTTGCATATTTGTTTTTCTTTTTCTTTAGGATAGCTCCCCATCCTAATTCGCACCCATCACATTCTATGACTAAATAGTCAGAGTCTAGTGGTAGGGATAATTCTGGAAGGTTTTTCACCTTTTCTTTAATTTCCTTAACCAATTTAATATCCTCATAGTTAAATTTTCTTTGTCCGGTTAAAGAAGTTTTGTTATACAGAGGAGACGTATATTTTCCTAGATCTTTTATATATCCTCTTGCATAATTTAATAATCCTAAAAAGGATCTTAAGGTCTTTATATCTTCCATTTTGTCAGGAAAATCAATTATTTTTTGAGCTATGTGAGGTTGGAGCTTTATTTTTCCATTTCCTATTTCAGCACCTAGGAATGATATATGATTTTTACAGACTTCTATCTTTGATTTTGAGATAATCAATCCGTATTTTTCAAATACATGCAGGATTTGTTTTAAATGAAGATAGTGTTCTTCTTTTGTTTTTGAAAATACTAAAACATCATCGATGTATGTGCATGTAAAATTTTTGTATTCTCCAAAAATATTATCCATTTTTTTTTGGAAAATTTGGGGGGCATTTTTTAATCTGAATGGCATAACTTTCCATTCAAATAACCCTTCTGAACAGGAAAATGCTGTCCATTTTATAGATTCTGGGTCCATTTTTACTTGATGGAATCCTGATTTTAAGTCGAATTTAGAAAACCATTTTGCCTTCTGAATTGTATTTGTTAATACATCTTTAGACGGAATTGTATATCCATCTAATTGGGTATTATCGTTAAGTCTTTTATAGTTGTAAACCATTCTGGTTTTCCGTCTTTTTTGTTCACTGTGTTTGTTTACAATAAAAGCAGGGCTTCTATGTGGGCTAATACTAGGTTCTATTACTTTTAGTTGTAATAAAGCCTTTATGTGGGTTTTACATTCCTCTTGTTCGAAATTGCTATAAGGAATATCTTTTGTTTTAATAATTAAATCGGGATTTATTATATTCAGTTTACATATTACTGAATCTTTTTCCCAATATTTTGTAGGATCTTCTCCTATTATACTTGATTTATTTAACCTATCAATAATCTGTTGGATATTATCGAAGGTTATTGTTTTATTTATTCTGACTAAATTATAATCAGTGTCTTTTTGTAATGATATTTCATAATCCGTAAGATTATCTTCATTTTCTAGAATTTTTAGTATATTCTGATTTTCTTTGATTATTAGTCCTTTATTTTTGCAAGAATTTTCATTACACTGGCAAGAATTTTCATTCTTACACTGGCATTCTCTTTCTTTTAGCATGGTGGTCTCACCACGCTTTTCTCGCAACTCTGATATAAATTCATCTATTATGGGGGAGAGCTGAGTATTATCTGAGATTAACAGATAATCTTTTGTTATGGTTAGGGATCTATTTTCATTTAATATGAAATCTAACCCTAATACTAGCTTTTCTTGTGCAGGGACTAAATCCATGACATCAATTTTTGGAATAAATATTTTCTTTCCAAACAAATCACAATTGGTTGATAATTGGATTGTTATATTTTTTATTTGTAAATTATTTTTCATAATTTCTCCAGACATTGTTCTTGTCCTAATTGTCTTACTACTTTGGACAACATTTTGTTCTGGGGTTATAGATTTACAAATAATTGTCTGTGTACAGCCTGTGTCAACTAGGGCTTGTACTATTTTTTCTGTTTTTCCAAAATTATTTATTTTGGGAAAAGTTAGCTTTACCAAAATTCTTAAACTTTGGATTTTGTTTTTGTTACATATTAATGGGATACAGTCTTGTTGTGTAGCCATTAAAGAGTTATTTGTCTCATTATACATATTAGATGTAGGAGTTTTTTCTAATGAGTTTTCGTAATTTTCATACAAAAAATTAACCATGTTTTCTAGAGTGTTTACTCTATTTTCTAGATTTGATATCCTACTGGATGTTAATTTATCTGAATTTTTTTCTTCCTTTTGTTCAGGAAAGTTAATTTTGTAATTTGTTTTTAGACAAGTTTTACAAAAATTTTTATAACATAACGAGCAATGAGCTCTTTTGTCCTTATGTGGGTACCTATTACAGGTATTACAGGCTATATGATCTGGTCCCACAAAATATTGTATCTCGTGGTTACACGAGTCTTTTTCTATTGCTAGATTCATTAAACCATAGCCCAATTCATCTAACATTTTTCCATAATTATTATATTTATCATCCATTTTGTGGATGTTTTCGAATTCATTGTTAGTGAATTCATTTATTATTCGATAATCTTTTTGGTTGTCTTCTTCACCAGAAGTATGGTCTGACCAACTGATTATAGAATATATTTCTGAATCTGTTGAAACTGATTCATCTATAGGGATTAAGTTCATCCTACAACTTTTAATTAATTCTGCTTCTCTGGTAAACAGATTTGCTTTATTTGGACAATCTCTAGAATAGTGTCCTGTTTGTTGACAGGCATAGCATTCTAGTGGCTTTGTATAATTTTTGTCCTGTCGGACCTTTCGAACATGCTTATTTTTATCCAGGGTAGGTTTTCTAGCATTAGAACTCCTAACCGAATATCTTTTAGTTTGTTGTCTTTTCTTAGGAGGTGGTTTGTATTGGGGTCTTCTTCTCCTAATCTGTTTGTTATACTGTTGTGGAGTATAGATTTGTTTGCAGATATCAGCATCTGCTAGCTTTAGCTGTTTATTAATAGCTATATTTGTACAGGTGTCCTCCATTATTTTCATAATGTGTTGGATTCTTACTGTTAAGTTATTCATGGCTGGTTCAATTAGATCATCATTCCAGCTTTCTCTAATTTTTTGTCCTAATTTTTCAGGGAGTTTTAGGAACAATTTTTCACCTAAGGATCTATCCATAAATCCTCCGGCAGTTGCGGTGTACATTAAATAATCTTGGACAAATTCTTTAATGTTTTCGAAATAACTTATAGACAATCTTTCCAAATTACCTAAGTAGATTTTTTGTCTAATTGTGTTCCCATCATTTACTGACTGGACAGTAAATAATCTTTGTATTAGACTTACAAAATTATAAATATTTGGTCCAGGTTTGATCAAATTATTTTTAATGATATCTGGATGGGTTTGCTTAAATGATTCCCAACAAGCTTTTGCTAGATCTCCTAAATAAGTTTCGGCTCTAGCTATCATTTCATTACTATCATTAACCTGAGGTTCATGATGTAATTTATAGTTTTTAATTACAGCAGAGGACCATTGCTCTATGTAATTTGTTAATAATTGGGGATCTATGCCTCCTATATTGAGTAATAGGTTTGGCATATTAAAGGATGGTTCAATTGGAATCCGTTTTCCTTTTGATTTTATGTTTTCTCCTTTTGAATTATCAAATGGGATCAGTATTTGTTGTCTAGGAGGAAATCCTAAATTATAGTTTTCTGTGTGATAATCATATGACTGATTATACACTCCTGATACGCTTTCATCGTCTGCCATGAATCCTTTATAGGTCTGGATTGAAGATTCAGATCTATTATCTAAGTTTTCAAATGTATTAGATTCTTTTTCAATTTTATACCATTCTTCTAAGTCAATGGTATTTATCAGGTTTTCTATTTCGTTTTCAGAAATACTTTCTGTGTTTTCAGGATTCGGATCTTCTTCATATCCGGAAAACAAGTTTTGTCTGTATAGAAAATCTTCATTTTCATCATCAGAAGTTTCATCATCTTCTATTATTTTATTCATAAAGGCTGATGAGTTTCTATGCGGCTGTATTTCTTCTTCCTCATTGATTTGTGAATTATTAGTATTTTCATAATTCGTAAACCTAATAGAAAGGGATTGTCGTCTATTGTTTAAGATAGCAGTCTGAGCAGTGGTGACTACTGGGTTTGTGGACAAGGTGTTTATATGAGTTTGCCATTCATGTCCTTGATTTCTAGTGGAATTGAAGGTTCTGGGGGTAAAAATCGAATTCCATTAGATTCTAGGGATGTCATTATAGGATTAGTGTTTATCCTATATCTTGGAGATATGTGGTCACTAATTCGTCCTATGAAAGTAATATCTAGGTGAAGGTTATTTCCTACAAAGTTTTCACCAAAACCCTGTGTTTGTACTTCAAGATATATATTGTTAATAAAATCTTGGAGATTTAAAGTATAATTTGGCGCTATGTAGATTAAACTGATATTTTGGTTTAAATCTACTTCAATTATACCAATCACAGCTTAAGAATTATTATCCCTAAAGCGTTGGTCAAAAAGGGCTAAGAATGCTCTAGCTCCTATGAAGGATCTAGTGAGAACTCTTATTCCTATCATTATAAGACCTAGGTGAACATATCTTCTTCTGGTTGCCAGAAGTTGTCTACCTGTTTGTTCTGAGATTAACCTGATAATTTGATGTTGATTATCTGGGAGGTTAAAATCATCTTGTCTTCTATATCTGTATAAACTAGTCCTATCTGTAGATAGCCAGTT
>Ga0209700_109513_pt1 | contig 11188 bp, 5 predicted proteins | sample SiratroredBW_FD_187528 | JGI IMG/M metagenome (GOLD analysis project Ga0209700, IMG submission 187528) | Root nodule microbial communities of legume samples collected from California, USA - Siratro red BW (SPAdes) (version 2) | ecosystem: Host-associated > Plants > Roots > Nodule | place: USA...
AGATTGGTTTTGAAAAATAAGATTAAAAGGGAATGGATGAATGAACTATTTCGCTGGGTGATCCCCTTCTATATATCCTTTGAATTGTCCAGTATGGTCTTTTACTCAAATTCTGAATTCTTGCAACCAGAAAATAACTAAGCCACAATGAAAGCTAACTTGAACGTTCTGCGTGGGTCTGACCTTTTTAGATTGTGAGGACAACTTTTCAGGTTTGAAATCCTGCTATCACTTCATCTTGAATTTCAACTTCCGAGAGTTCAATGTTACACGTGATTTTCACGCGCCTGACTTCCTTATATTCTTCCAAAATCAAGGCATTATTTTTTAAAAAGAATAAAATAAATAAAAATGTAAAAAGAAAAAGAAAGTATAATTTAAAAACAAAAATAAAGAAAATAAAATAAAATGATGCGTGTAAAAAAGAGTTTTCCATACTTTTTATAAAATAATAATAACATATATAAGACTAATGAATTCAAGAACAATATTTTGAAGAATATAAAACAAGTATGATTATAAGATTATATTCAGAAATTAACTTTATCTTATCTTTTATCTTTTATAACTCTATAAAAGTTGTGTTGTGTTGTTCTTAGAAAGAGAGAAGAGAAGGATAGAGCATCAAGATGGTCCTTCCTTGATGACACGATCAGTATGGTCTTATAATCTTGAATCAGAGTTCGAGTTGATTCGCTCCATCATCGCCTCCTACTCTTTCATCTCAATGGATAGAGAGTTTCCTGGTATCATCTTTCAATCACATCCATCGTTCCAAAATCCACAAAATAACTATGCAATCATGGAAGCTAACGTCGATAGTATGCACCTCATCCAAGTTGGCCTCACCCTTTTAGACTGCCACGGCAACCTTCCAACCTTTGGAACCTCCAACCGCTTCATTTGGGAATTCAACTTTTGTGAGTTCGATGTCACGTGTCATCCTCATGCTCCTCACTCCATCGCCCTCTCCAACATTAAGGTATGGATTTTCATAAGAATCGAAAGTTTGGAGTCAGCATTCTGCGATTCGTTGAGCTCATGATGTTCTCAGGACTCCTTTGCAACAATAATATTCACTGGATTTCTTTTCATAGCACATATGATTTTGGATACATGGTGAAGGTATTGAGCCAACGTTTTTGTATATGCAACCATTTTTACCTCCCAACTTGTGTGACTTTCTGCAACTCGTTAAATTCTTCTTTGGATATAGAGTTTACGACGTTAAACATCTCATCACATTTTGTCCCAACCTTTATGGCGGGTTAGACAGAGTTTCTCAGTCCCTAAATTTGGATAATAGTGCTAGAAAAAGCCATCATGCAGGGTCTGATAGTTTAGTTACTCTACATGTTTTTAATAAGGTTAAAAGTCTCTATTTTCATTCAAAACATGAAGGTGTTATCTACGGTTTAGAAATGTTTTGATTTTTGTAATGTTTCTACTTCTCTTACTTTCATTATTTTCAATACAATTTTGAGAATGTACAAGTTATTTGTGCTCTTTTTTCCAATCTTATTCTTATGTTTCTTGTTTAATAATAAAATAATAATAATTTGATGGAAACCGAATTTTCATAGAAGTTAAAGTATTTAATGGCTTTTGCACGGTTGAACGAAAATTTCCTTTTATAAAAGTTTAAATATTTATATTCATGGTTGAAAAAAAAAACGTCTTTTTAAAACTCACTCTAATTTTTTTTTCATGGTCATTTATCACATTCATTTAGATTTCTTTCTTTGAATTAAAAATTTTGAAAAAGACATTGCTTCACCAGTCAATGAAAATTATTGAAAATTGTTAATTTATCTATTACTGTAGCAATAACTAAATAAAGTATTTTAAGGTAAAATTAATAAAAATTTACTCCAAGTATCGAGGCACCACAAATTGATTTGATAATTTTATATATAAAAAATGATACTTAGAAATTGATTTGATAATTTTATTACTATTATTATTATTAGTGATTTTATTTCTTAAAATCTTTATAAGAGCAAGAATCCGATACAAACATGTATATGTGGAAATTATTTGAACTTGTTTAAATATTGAAAAAAATATTTAAATTAATTGAATATGAATAATCATATAGATAATATTTAACTTTTTAAAAAGTTAGACGGGAAGATAAGTATGTAAATATTGGTTGGTGTTATAATCTTTTATGTTTATTTACTTAATAAATTTTAAGTTAGTGTCCATTTCTCTTAGCGTTAATATTTTGTTTCATTAAAAATAAATAGAATAGAAATTGTGAAAACAAGTTAAATAAATATTTAAATTGTGTATTCAAATTTTTGATAGTTTTAGTAAGAAAAATATCTAATACGATAAAAAGAAAAGTTTAAATATAATAATTGTTAGACATAGTTTTCGTTTATAGAATTATTGTAAAAAACGTTATTTTTAAATATTGTAAAAAGAATCTACTTCTCTAACACGTTAAAGAACAAATTAATAATATGTAATTATACGAGTTTAAAAATAAGAAAGATTTACGCTATAGACTTTTATATTATTTTATTACTAAAGAATAATATGTTCCATTCTTGATTAATTCGATGATGTTATATTAGATAGACTCATCGTTGTAAAACAGAAATCAGTATTTCTTAGATCTAGGTTACTTTTGATTAAAATAGAGTATTATTTGGACAAACAACCACTCTTAACTAATTTGAGTATTGTTTTAATAAGCAGCTACTTTTGGTTAAATACCAAATATCTTTTTATACAAACAATTACTCTTTGTCAAGGCATAATTACAAAAATAGTGATTAAAAGATCCTAAGGATTTTTTAACTAAAATAAAGGTTAATTAATCCCTTTGTACGACTTTACAGGTAACAAATAGGTGATGGATTGATTCCTCTTTATCAAGGCACAAAGGGCATAAACGACTCACTAGAACCACCCATCTCCTTTCCAAATTAACTTTAGTTGGAAGTCTATCCAATATTGTTTTCCAAGTACAAACTTGTGTTGTGGGTACTACTTTAAGGCTCTATAGATGCTGGAAAATCTTAGAACTCGACACACTACAACATCATTCAAAGCATTGTACCCGAACCTAACTGTATACATCTCTTGGCCATCCTCAACCCATACCCTCCTGTTCCTATAATCCCTATGCCATTGAACAATCGATATGAGGTGTACATCTCCTGTTCCAACTGCTTTTCCCAAATAAATATATCCCTTCTCCACCTAAATTTCCATCTTAAGTTTTCCCTACCCTCATCCTACACCCACTCCCCTATGTCACTAACTACACTATCCTTAAACATAGATAAAAAGTATAATATTGAGAACTTATCCCTAAGCGGTTCTACCACAATCCACCTATCCTCCCAAACCTAACCGTTATCCCATCACCCAAAACCCACGAGGTTCTACACACAAACCAATTATGTTGGTCTCCTGAACCACACAATTTCCATAAGTCAAGCCACCATCATGATTATTTGCCTTCTGCCAGTTTTGCATCCTTATCTCTCCTAGAACCATACCTCGAATCTATTACCTCACTCCACATACCATCTTCACCATACTAAAGCCTAGATTTCTAGTTAGCTAACAAAGCAACATTAAACCTACCAACGTCTTTAATATCGAGTCCTCCTACTTGTAACAATTAATATTAAATAGACAATTACCAACATGTACTATTTACATCATACAAAACATGAGGATATATAAAATAAATTATAGCTGAAATTTGTTTTAAACTAGCTTTTGTGAATTTATAATCATACAATTCACTTAAGATTAAGATGCACATTAAAATATGTGCTAAAACGAGATAAAGCATGCTTTCATATCACAAAATTGACAAAATCAATCATATTTGTCAAAATCATTAAATTCAAACCTGCGCTTCCATCATGACCTGCATAAACCCTTCTTTTCTTCTCTTTTTTTTTCTACATTTACTCAATAGAGAAAACAAAAAAAATGGATTATTCAAAATGAAAATAAATCAATATAGAAAACTTCAATACAATCATTAATTCTCCTTGCCTCTAATTAATGTTCCATCTAGTTTATCAAAACAAAAAATTGGAATTCACCCTTTATTATACCAGGAAAATATTTAAAAGACAATTGAGATCCCATAAAACATGAGTATATGTAAAGTAAATTATAAATAAAATTTTCTTTAAACTCTGTTTTTTAACTCTTATGAATTTATAATCATAAAATTCACTAAACATTAACATACACGTTAAAATACGTGCTAAAATAAGATAAAAACATCCTCAGATCATAACATTGACAAAATCAATCATATTCGTCAAAATCCTTAAAATCAAACCTGCACACTCCCATCATGACCTTAACACACTCTTCTATTTTGTTCTTCTTTCTATTTGCTTTTCAATAAAAAATGGATCCCGCTTTACAATCTTCATTTACTCATTAGAGAAAACAAAAAAAAACGTGGATTATTCAAATGAATATAAATCAATATACAAAACCTCAATACAATCATTAATACTCCTTGCCTCTAATTAATGTTCCATCTCGTTTATCAAAATAAAAAATTTCACCCTTTATTATACTGGGAAAATATTGAACATACAATTACCAATATATATATTATTTGACATTGCATAAAACATAAGGATATATGAAATAAATCATAAATGAAATTTATTTTAAACTCTTATTTTAACTTTTTTTTCATTAATTTATAATCATACAATTCACTTAACATTAAGATACACGTTAAAATACGCGCTAAAAAGAGATAAAAGTAAAAGTATCCTCATATCACAACATTGACAAAATCAATCATATTCATCAAAATCTTTAAAATGAAACCCACACGCTCGTATCATGACCTACTCGAAGCCTTATTTTTTTCTATTCTTTTTCTTTGCTTTTCAATTTCGAATGTGGTAAAAAAGATTGACCCAGGTTTACATTCTGCACTTACTCATTAGAGTAAACCAAAAACATGGATTATTCAAAATAAAAATATATCAATATACAAAACCTCAATACAATCATTAATTCTCCTTGCCTTCAATTAATGTTCCATCTGGTTTATCAAAACAAAAAAAAATAATGAAATTCCTCCCTTTATTATACCGGGGAAATATTGAGCAGACAATTACCAATATCTATTATTTGACATTGCATAAAACATAAAGATATATAAAATAAATAGTCAAAGCGCCACAATTCGATTGTGAATTTGCCCATCTGGCCTTCTCCACAGGACAATTGATGACCTACCTGGCCTACGCAACAGGACAATTATGCAACATGCAACAATCTCCCCTTGAACAATCGTCCCTTTGTGAATCGAACTCGTGACCTTACCTTTGATACAAATTGTTGGATCGAGATCATACCACTAGACCAGAGGCTATACTCATTAGTCAGGACACAACTCTTTCTACCTAACAATGTAGCAGCCCAAGCGCCACGATTTGGTCAGGACTTAGCCCGCCTAACCTCCGTCACAAGACAATTAATGTCATCCACAACATAAATTATAGATGAAATTTATTTCAAACTCTTTTTTTTTAACTTTTTATCAATTTTTAATCATACAATTCACTTAACATTACTATACACGTTAAAACATGCTAAAACAAGACAACAACATCCTCATTTCACAATAGTGACAAAATCAATCATATTTGTCAGAATCTTTAAAATCAATCATATTTGTCAGAATCTTTAAAATCAAACCTGTAGGCTCCCATCACGACATACATAAACTCTTCTTCTTTTCTCTTCTTTGTCTTTTCTTTTCAATTTAAGAAATGGTAAAAAAAAAAAAAAAGTGGACCCCATTTTATTGTATTCACTAATTAGAGAAAACCAAAATCATGGATTAATCAAAATAAGAATAAATAAATATACAAAACCTCAATATAATCATTAATTCTCCTTGCCTCTAATTAATGTTCCATCTAGTTTATCAAAACAAAAAAGTGGAATTCCACCCATTATATGGGTAAAATATTAAACAGACAATTACCAATATATATTATTTGACATCACATAAAACATGAGGATATATAAAATAATTTATAGATTAAATTTATTTTAAATTCTTTCATTAACTTTTTTATGAATTTATAATCATACAATTCACTTAACAATAAGATACACGATAAAATACGTGCTAAAATGAGATAAAAGCGTCCTCATATCACAACATTGAGAAAATCAATCATTCGTCAGAATCTTTAAAATCAAACTTGTCTGCTCCCATCATGACATGCATAAAACCTTCTCTTTTTTTCTCTTCTTTTCTTTGCTGTTCAATTTCAATTGGGGTAAAAAAATGAGGAACCCACTTTACAATCTACATTTACTCATTAGAGAAAACCAAAAGCATGGATTATTCAAAATTAAAAAAAAATAATATATAGAACTTCAATATAGTTATTAATTCTACTTGCCTCTAATTAATATTCATATCTGTTTATCAAAACAAAAAAATGGGATTCCACCCTTTATTATACCAGGAAAATAAACAGACAATTACCAATATGTACTATTTGACATGGCATAAAACATGTGGATATATAAAAGAAATTATAAACAAAATTTAGTTTAAACTCTTTTCTTAAATATTTTATGAATTTATGATTATTAACATTAAGATACATGTTAAAATACACGCTAAAACGAGATAAAAACATCCTCATATTACAACATTGACAAAATCAATCATATTCATTAGTATCTTTAAAATCAAACTCGTGCGCTCCTATCATGACATGCATAAACCCTTCTTTTTTTTTTTTCTTCATTTAAAGAATTTTGGGATGACATGGGTTTGTATCCATTAATTTATAAAATAAAGAATGGAAAGAAATGGAAAGTGTGGAAGAGACATTATTTTCATAACTTTAAGAGATTTAAAAGGAAAGTCATCTCACTCTTATCAAATAATAAATATACTCTTCCTTTTACCTTATTTTCATGTACAATTAACATATATATATATATATATATATATATATATATATAACATATATTATATATTATTAATTTATTATTCTTATTATACAAATATATTTAAATTATTATTTATTATTTTAATATTATTATTATATCATATTATATTATGTAATTATAATCAATTATATAATCTACCACGTTTATATCATAATCGATTAATTATAATTACATAATATAATAGAGTAATAAAATAATAAATAATAATATAAATATATTTTTGTAATAATAATAAACTCATAATATAAATAATAATAAAATTAAAATTAATAATATTTGAATATGATTTATAAAATAATATTAACAAATTACAAATAGTTATAATAATAATGATAATGATATTAATATGAGTAATAATTTATTTTTTATTTTAAAGTAATTGATAATTTTGTAATTTTATCAATTAAAAAATAATAATATTAAAATAATAAAAAATTATAATTAATAATTATGATAATAATATTAAAATTACTAATAATTGAAATTAATTTATAAAATAAAAATACTATATTAAAATAATAATAAATTAAAAAAATTAAACTTGTCGTCCAAGAAATTAATAATAATTTATTATAAATTAATTGTACTCTGTGACTCAAAATTGTAATGACATATTTTTATGAATTTAACAAAAAAAATATCAATACCACCCAACAAATTAATTATATTTTATTTTGTATTATTTTTAATTATAGGGACAAATTTATAATTTTACAAATTTCATCAATTAAAAAAATTAAAATCAATTACACTTATGATATTACTCAAACTTTTTACTCAAATCAAATCTCATTATTTTTTTCTTTAATCCAAATAACTAAATCTACTTCTTCAAATCCTCCTTAGTCCATACAAAAAATCAACTCCTTCAAATATATTCAGATTTATCTATCCATCCAAACAAAAATTAAAAAAAAGAAATCAGAAAAAGGTCTAAGGAGTACAAAACATCCTTGTAGTTTTGAATTTGAGAATGAGAGTGTTTGGAAAAATAAATATTTTTAATTTTATTGAAAGCATGGAGAGTGAGTAAACTATCGGAGCCTGTTTGATGTGTTTTACCAACAGTAGGATTCAAATGCAGAAAGTCACAAACTCGATAAGACCATCATAAAGATTGGGACGGAACTTGATTAGATGTTTAAAGTCGTATATTGGTCCTTTAAAACAAAATTTAACCACCAATTGTAGAAAGTGTGACAAGTTGATAGGCAAAAGTTGTTGTGCATGCAAAAATCGATGAATCAATGCCTTAAAAAGGAAATTTTTAATACAGTGATATCATTTTCAACATTAATTACTTAAATAACATTGTTTCATCTTTACTTAAATAACATTTCCTGTACACACTGCGAAATAAGCTCCCGGGCCCGAATTTTCAAATTAAAAATTTATAATTCTGAACTTGTAAACCAATCAAAATTCGTGTTTTCGGAAACCGAATTCTGAAAGTTTTTTTTTAAGTTTTATAATTTTCTTTTATTATTTTAAAATAAAATGACGTAAGATTTTATAATTTGTATTATTTATTTATTTGAAAGATATGAAAGTAAATAAAAAGAATTTATAAAAACTATTTTTGTAAAAAAGTTGTGATAATAAACATACATAGAAAAAAATTTACTTATAGATATTTTAATTATTTTATAAGAAACTAAACGATAAATTATTTTATTTTTGTATTTTATAATAAATAATAATTGGGTACAATAGTTTTTAAATGTATTTTATATTAAAATTAAAACTGGAAGAAAAATTATAATGTTATAACATTGGAATGATAATTAAATTTTGTATTTTAAGTTTGTTAAAAAACATATTTGTAATAACAAAAATGAAGTAAAATTGTTGGGTATTTTTGTAATAAATATTAATTAAATGGTTGAAAGATTTGAAATAAAAGTTAATTTACATATAATGATAAAGAAAATAAGTGAATAAGTATATCATTTGGTTTAATGAAAATAAATAAGTTCATTTTATACAACTTTGTCTATCAATGTTGATTGTGTGCTCATAATTCCCAGAGGTTACCCCTACTTTAATACGAGGACACCTTAGGTCAAGTTTTGGCATCTCAAGCCATATGTCTTCATGAGAACCAATTTTAGAAATTAAGCTATTCTTTTCTCATATAATACCCATAACAAGAATTACTCAGTGTTAAATCACAAAAATAAGTTCATTTTATATAAGTGTGTCTATTAATAGTGATTGTGTACTCATAAAACCCCAAAGGTTACCCCTACTTTAATACGGGGACACTTTACTTGAAGTTTTGGCATCTTAAGCGAGATGTCTTCATGAGAACCAATTTCAAAAATTAAGCTATTCTCTTATCATATAATACCCATAACAAGGATTACTTAGTGTTAACTCACAAAAATAAGTTCATTTTATATAACCGTGTCTATTAATAATGATTGTGTACTCATAAAACCCCAGAGGTTACCCCTACTTTAATACGGAGACACCTTAGGTGAAGTTTTGGCATCTCAAGCCAAATGTCTTCATGTGAACCAATTTCAGAAATTAAGCTATTCTTTTCTCATATAATACCCATAACAAAGATTACTCAGTGTTAACTCACAAAAAGAAGTTCATTTTATATAACTGTGTCTATTAATAGTGATTGTGTACTCATAAAACCCCAAAGGTTACCTGTACTTTAATACGAGGACACCTTTGGTGATGTTTTGGCATCTCAAGTCAGATCTCCCTCCCTGACACAAGTAGGTAATATGATTGCATATTCTCCACCATTCTCTTCGCCACAATTGTGCCTTGGTTTAGCAGGAAACAACTCACCCAATTTCTAGGTCAAAATCCTCATTGCACATTTATGTATTTAAGTGTGTGTATGTAAGTGATTAACTGCTCAACACTTTATAAAAGCTTAAGACAGGGAACAAAGAAACGACCATAATTGAACCAAATGTCTCCCTCCCTCAGCCACGTAGATAGTATCGTTGCATAATCTACACCATTCTCTTCACCACAACTCAGCCTCGGTTCAGCAGGAAACAACTCACATTTTCTAGGTCAAAATCCTCACTTACATATATCTGTTTAACTGTGTGTATATAAGTGATTAACTGCTCAATACTTTTTGAACACTTAAGACGGGAAACAATGAAAACACCAAACTTGAACCAAATGTCTCCCTCCCTGACCTACGTATGTGGTATCATTGCATGTTCTCGATCATTGTCTTCACCAGAACTCTGCCTTTGTTCAGCATGAAACAACTCACATTTTCTAGGTCAAAATCCTCATTGCAAATTTATGTGTTTAACTGCGTGCATATAAGTGATTAACTGCTCAACGTTTTGTGAAAACTCAAGACATGGAACAAATAAATTACAATATTTTTTTAACTGTATTTTATATTAAAATTGAAATTGAAAGAAAAAATTATAATAAGTTATAATATCATAATTATAATTAAATTTTATATTTTAAGTTTGTTAAAAAAATATTTGTATTAACAAAAATAAAATAAAATATTTATCGTGCTTAAAAAATTAGGAAATATATGTATTGAAGAAAGAAATAACTATTTAGAAAACAAATATAAAATAAATAATTAAAGTTGGTTAGTTCAAAATGTTATTTATTTGTGAGAATGAAGAAAATAAAAAACAAATACTATTAATGCTATTATTAAAAAATAAATAAAATTAATGGTATTATTGTAGTAAATAATTTTAAAATAGTAAAATCAATTATTAAATTTATATTAAATTCAAAAATAAATGAGAAATTTTACGTTAATGTTGTTAGTAAAATTAAGGTGACTTTTTAAAATTTAAAATTTTGTTTTGAATAAGTATTGAACACATGGATAATGTTAGAAAAAATAGGCGAACTTCTTTTTTAATAACTTGATTTTTTGTTAACAACATCTTTAATGACATGAGAATATGTTAGTCTCCATAATGGTGATCGGTTCCACAGTGGCGACGACGTCTATTACATGATCGGTTGTGTCGTGGTGATTGTGGCTGTTGTGGTTGTGGTTCGTCATTGGATTCAAATTGTGGGAGTCTTGCATTCATTTGCATTATAGCAGATGAACTTCCTGGTTCATTGTCAAAGTGTGTTGGATGTATATATTGCATGTGATCATTAGCAAAATGTGGTGTATTTAGATATGCTCCAAACAGGTTATAGAAGAAATCAGTTGAACTGGACACAA
>Ga0209700_109515_pt1 | contig 11186 bp, 12 predicted proteins | sample SiratroredBW_FD_187528 | JGI IMG/M metagenome (GOLD analysis project Ga0209700, IMG submission 187528) | Root nodule microbial communities of legume samples collected from California, USA - Siratro red BW (SPAdes) (version 2) | ecosystem: Host-associated > Plants > Roots > Nodule | place: USA...
AGGAACACACAGACTTGTCTGAGGGGTGAAATCACTAAGTGGTTCGTTCAGTTCAAATAAGTGGTTCGCTATGTGTAATTTAGGAACACACAGACTTGTCTGAGGGGTGAAAGCACTAAGTGGTTCGCTCAGTTAAAAGAAGTGGTTCGCTGTGTGTAGTTTAGGAACACACAGACTTGTCTGAGGGGTGAAAGCACTAAGTGGTTCGTTGAGTTCACATAAGTGGTTCGCTGTGTGTAGTTTAGGAACACACAGACTTGTCTGAGGGGTAAAATCACTAAGTGGTTCATTCAGTTCACATAAGTGGTTCGCTGTGTGTAGTTTTGGAACACACAGACTTGTCTGAGGGGTGAAAGCACTAAGTGGTTCGTTCAGTTCAGATAAGTGGTTCGCTGTGTGTAGTTTAAGAACACATAGACTTGTCTGAGGGGTGAAAGCACTAAGTGGTTCGCTTAGTTTATATAAGTGGTTCGCTGTGTGTAGTTTAGGAACACACAGACTTGTCTGAGGGGTGAAATCACTAAGTGGTTCGTTTAGTTCAAATAAATGTTTCACTGTGTGTAATTTAGGAACACAGAGACTTGTCTGAGGGGTGAAAACACTAAGTGGTTCGCTCAGTTTAGATAAGTGGTTCACTGTGTGTGGTTTAGGAACACACAGACTTGTCTGAGGGGTGAAATCACTAAGTGGTTCGTTCAGTTGAAAGAAGTGTTTCACTGTGTGTAATTTAAGAACACAGAGACTTGTCTGAGGGGTGAAAGCATTAAGTGGTTCGCTCAGTTGAAATAAGTGGTTCGCTGTGTGTAGTTAAGGAACACACAGACTTGTCTGAGGGGTGAAAGCACTAAGTGGTTCGTTCAGTTCACATAAGTGGTTCGCTGTATGTAATTTAGGAACATACAGACTTGTCTGAGGGGTGAAAGCACTAAGTGGTTCGCTCAGTTGAAATAAGTGGTTCGCTGTGTGTAATTTAGGAACACACAGACTTGTTTGAGGGGTAAAAGCACTAAGTGGTTCGCTCAGTTGAAATAAGTGGTTCGCTGTGTGTAGTTTAGGAACACAGACTTGTCTGAGGGGTGAAAGCATAAGTGGTTTGTTCAGTTCACATAATTGGTTCGCTGTGTGTAGTTTAGGAACACACAGACTTGTCTGAGGGGTGAAATCACTAAGTGGTTCGTTCAGTTCAAATAAGTGGTTCGCTGTGTGTAATTTAGGAACACACAGACTTGTCTGAGGGGTGAAAGCACTAAGTGGTTCGCTCAGTTGAAATAAGTGGTTCGCTGTGTGTAGTTTAGGAACACACAGACTTGTCTGAGAGGTGAAAGCACTAAGTGGTTCGTTGAGTTCACATAAGTGGTTCGCTGTGTGTAGCTTAGGAACACACAGACTTGTCTGAGGGGTGAAATCACTAAGTGGTTCGTTCAGTTCACATAAGTGGTTCGCTCAGTTTAGATAAGTGGTTCGCTGTGTGTAATTTTGGAACACACAGACTTGTCTGAGGGGTGAAAGCACTAAGTGGTTCCCTTAGTTCAGATAAGTGGTTCGTTTAGTTCAGATAAGTAGTTTGTTCAATAGTTTCGAAAAAAATGTACCACATAATAAAACTACGAACAGAAAACCCATCACGAAGTGATCTTTTTGTTATAAGGATGCCATTGGCGTACGTAATGGAAGAAAACATGGAAACCAGATACCCAAAACACAACAACAAACCAATATTCTGCATACATGCATAACACACCAAGCATAAAGGATGCACATAAACGTAATCTACAACGACGCATAGATCCAAACCAACAACCAAAAACCACACCAATATTCTGGGTTTCTTGAACATAAAAAAGACAACACATTGAGAGAACCACCAGTAACCATAAAATGCACACGACGAAAAGATTATTAAACATGAACGAAGCACTCATACAAAAACCACCAACAATGTTTCATACCAACAACGGTAGGAAACACCACAATGACGGTGGTCTTGCGGCCAGAAAAATGAAGGCAGATCTGTGGGCAGAAGGAACTGGAATCTTGTTGTTTCGTCTGTTCTCTCTCCTTCGGAGGATGCGGGGTTAATGGGTGCAATGAGAGAATGAGATCTGCTTTTCCCTCTCAAATTGTCCTGCATTTTCAGATGGAAAATGACAAAAGCAACCCTTTGCAAAAAGACAAACATGAACCACGTAATCAGATAACCATATGTGTTTCTCTTTCTTTGCCACGCAGGACGACACTGCCACGTCGGAGTGTCAAATGGAGGTAAGAGAAAAAGGAGTGTCAAAGTAACATTTTCCTTATCATTTAGAGCCTGTTTGCATCCAAGGCTCCACTGTAGGCAAAGAATGAAATGCGCAGAAAGCGCTTACTTCAATGAATAAAATAATAGTTTATTACAAAAAACGAAGAAGGGAGGAGCAAAAATTTTTTTTTCGCTATCAGCGAAGATTTGCGAAGAAATTCAACAGTACTCAATAAAATAATAATAAACTTAATTAAATTATAAAATAATAATAATATAATAAATTAAAAAATATTAATACTAATTTTATAAAATACTAATAATATAAGATAATTATTAATAATATTAATATATAAAAAACTAAAAATATTAAAATATTAAAAATAATAATTATAATAATAAAAATTATAAAATTATAAATAATAATTATAAATAATAATTATAATAATAAAATTATATTAATATAATTTTAATTATATTTGACTTTTAATTATAATAATATTTGTAATTTTATAATTTATATATTAAAAATATTAAAATATTTATTATATCTATCACATCATTCACAAACTTTCACAAACTTTCCACTCAAATCTTACCATCTTTCTCTTAATCCAAACAACCAAACTTTCCACACACTTTCATCTCAAATTATCTTAAATCCACTCTCTCAAATCCACTCTCCAATCCAAACACACCCTTAGGCTCTGATACCACTCAGGTATTTACTCATCACATATACTATCCATAGTATATCCTGTGTGACTTCTTCAGCATCACTCACGCTTACTTTCACACACTAAATTCTCTATGAATAATACACATGATGAATAAAGAAAGATCAAGTGGATCGGTCAGACATGTTTTTGATACACAGGATCCTCATAAGAGGCAAGTGCAGAGCATACACAATGTCTAGTATGAACCCAGAAAATACTTTTCCTTTCAACTAATTTACATTATATAAAACTAAAGCTTTCGAGAGAAAGGAGAAGAGGAATTTAGAGGTCCACAGGATTTTGAAAACTGATTATTATTTCAAATTGAAGGCTCTTTCCTCTTATAGATGAAGGAGTTCATAAACAAACAAAAGAGTAATAATACATTCAGTCAGACTGATATCACTCAAGGACGATAAGAAAGACATAAAACTTAAAACAGTATTTTACAAGGACGCTTTATTTTGTATCTATAGTGCTTGTTGTCTGTCCTTTGATGCTTTCTGGATAACCTTCCGATAAGATCGAATCTTATCCTTCTGTATCTGACTCATCTGCATAATCTTTTGAGACTCTAAGCCAAGGAGGCCATGATGATGAGCTTGGCCAAGGGTCTTGAGAATCTTGCTAGATGGTTTTGTCTCTTTGCTGAGTTTCTTCTGTCCAAAAAGATTCTCCTATAATGGTTTTATCTTCTTGCCAATTTTGCCAGAGAAGATTAGGTTCTGAAATGGGAGTATCATTTGGAGATACTTGTGACATATGGACTTGTTTGAATTCTTCGTTCCAAACTTCTGGAGAAACTTCCCAATCTGGAGAACATATGAGATCAAGATTTTTTAACTTGTTACAACTGGAAGAAATCGATTGTTGATCTATCTTAAATCCATTTATCTCATGAAGATGTAAAGTTAATTCTTCTTTCCAGAAAGGAGGGTTGTCTGGTTTCATGAATGTTCTCAAATTTGGGAAAGTAGCATATGCCAAAGCTTGATTCTGAGTTTAAAGATATCCATTTGGATGTTTGAAATAAGGCCTGTGAATTGTAAAAATGGAGACAAAATGATCTGCTTGTTCTTTGTCTAGTTTCCAGACATTGTATTTTGACAAATCTTTATCAATTTGTTCCTTCCACCAGTGTATTGGAGAATACCATGAGAGGAATTTCCAAAGTAAAGTGTTTTTGTTTGTTGAGTCCATGAAATATTCAATTGCCTTGAATGTGGGGAATATGACAGGATATTTGAACAGGACTGTGGTACACCATAAATACCACATATCAACTTCTGTAAATACTTCATCCATTAACAATGGGAAAATGTTTAAATATGGTGCAACAGGATTGAACCAGGTAGGCTTAGGTTTTATTTGATTTTCTTGTATCTTGGTGGCCAGATAATGAAACATGTGTGTTTCTGCAAAGGATTTTATGACTGAGGGAGTGATTGGCTGAATTTTTAGTTGTTCTGGAGGAAAGTCATGAAGATTTTGTGAAGAAGATCCTCTATTTAGAGGTTCATTCATCATTATGAGAGGATATTCATGGGTGTCTGTGAATATAATTACTGACCTGGTATTTTCTTTCAACTGGTGTTGTTGTGGTGAGTTTTCTTTGGGTCTGGACAGATAGTCAGGAATTACATTTTTGTTTCCCTTGATGTGTTTGACTGTAAAATCATACCTGGAAAGCCATTCTTTCAGACGAAGAATCTGAGGACTTGGATGAACTTTATTTTTAATTCAAGCATCTTGGGGAATGATGAATTGTCGAGGTGAACTTCAAAAACATGTCCTCTTAGATGGAAATCAAATTTTTGGATTCCGTACTTCACAGCAAGTGTTTCTTTGAATGAAGTATGATAATGGACTTCAGCTGGTTTGAACTGTCCATTTGCATGTCCACAATAGAATTTTTGTCCTTCAATTTCTTCAATAAGAACTGCTCCCCAATAGTGGTCACTAGCATCTGTTTGCAAAATTCTCTTTCCTTCTCTTGGAATCTTTAGTGGGGGAGGATTCTTTGCAATCTCTTTTAGAATCCTGACTGCTTCAATCTGTTCAGCTCCCCATGAAGGTGCATCTTTCTTCAACATCTTTGATAATTTTGATGTATGATGAGAGATATCGGGGATAAGTCTCTAATATAATTCAAAATTCCAAGGAATTGTTGGATCTGTTTGATGGTGAAATTTTTCTCAAGGAATTTTAGTAATTCTTCCACAAGATGGGGTTGAGGAGAATACTTCCCTCTGGAGAATTTCATTATGAGGAATTCTATTTCTGTGGTTCCTATCTGAGACTTTGTGGATGAAAGCATGAGACCATATTGGTAACTTAACTGGTAGAAATTTTCTAATAATTCCTTATGGCTATTTTCACCAGGAGAGAATAGGAGAATATCATCTATGTAGATGAGTGCAGAGGTCAATATTTGCTTAAAGATTTGGGTCATAGCCTTTTGGAATAATGATGGTGCAACTTTCAGTCCAAAAGGTAGGACTATCTATTGAAAGTGGGCATTGGGTATACAGAATGCAGTTTTGGGCCTGTCTTTTAGGTCTAGCCCAAGTTGCCAAAATCCGGACTTTAAGTCAAAATTTGAAAAGACAAAGGCAATTGTGATGTACGAATAAAGTATGTATATCTTGGGTAAAGGAAACTTATCATCTTTGAGGAAGAGGTTTAATGGCCTGTAGTCAATGACAAGTCTCTTTTTTCCTCTAATCTTTTCTTCACATAAAAAGCTTGGCATGCCCAATCAGAATTGGTTAGTTCAATCAGTCCTTGTTTCAGGAGTTTTTGGCATTCCTCTAATGCCGCTTGTCTGTCACTGGGCGTCATTCCTGAGTGAATGGCTTTGGTTGGATTTATATCTTCATTGAGTTTGAAGAGTAACTGTAGAAAGAAGTCTTCATTTTTCCAAAGAGGCTTTGGATGTTGGAATAAGTCGTGACTGTCTGCACACATCTTCAAGAGTTTTTCTTTATATTCTGCATATTCTGGAGGAGTCTCTGATAGGCTGAAAATTTTCATCAAAGGATTGAATGGTTTAAAACTCTTATTGTATCTTACACCATTTAGAAGTAGTTTTATTCCTTTGAGTTGGGAATATACATCTATACCAATGAGATGTCTTTTCCTGGGAGATCTGTTCCAATGATTTTTGTATGAATGGTGCAGTCTGGAAAAAATCTGATTCCAATATTTTTCTTGGTCATCAATTCTGTAGTAAAAATTTCTCCACTGGCAGCTTTGAATCTTAGCTTCTTTTGTTCCTAAAATTCTAGATGAAGAATTTAGGATTCATCATAGTCCTTGCAGCTCCTGTGTTTATGAAAGCAATCACCTTTATTGGAACCTCATATCTGGAGGGAAGAATGTGAACTTCTATGTTAGGAGCTGGTGGAATAGATACTAGGGACTGCTCTTCTACCTTGGTTATTTGGTCGAAGGATAGGATGGGAAAATGATGTTGACAATCTTCTTCATTATCTGAGAATTCTTCTGATTCAGAACTGCCATCCTCTGAGACATCTATGCCAAAAATAGTATCTTCATCTGGATATTCTTGTTCACTGTAGAGTGATTCTACATCATCTTCAATTTGTAAGGTTTGAATAAGCCTTGCAGATTTCTCTGTTTTGTTTGGGCAAGATTTTGCAAAATGTCCTGTTTTTCCGCAGATGAAGCATCTATTTCCTTTCTTGTTTTTGGGGAATGATTTTTGTTTGAAGAATTTCACCTTCTTTTTCCCTTTGTAATGTTTTTTATACTTGGAGTTCCTTTTGAAGTCTTCTCTTCTTGAGAAGGATTTGCTTTTGCAGGAGCAATCTTTGTTCTTGCATTTGATCTCCAAGTATTTTTTCCGGCATGTCTTTGAATATTTTTTCTGATTTTTCATGATTCCTTCAAGCAACTGTTGTTGGCTGCATAGTTTAACAAGAGCAACAAGACATGTCTGATGTAATTCTCCAAGTGTCATCTGGATGATTTCCTTGTTTTGGATGTTTAGCATCCGATACATTTCTCCTTGGATTTTTTCAGGGAGTGAGCTTATGTAAGTGCTTTTTAAGCTCAGATCATTATACCTATTTAGCTGATAAAATCTTTGTTGCATCCTCTAGTAATGGCGTTCAATGTCTCTGAGTTTTAAAGAACAACACTTCATCTCGAAGTATTCCTTTTGGATTTCTTTGTTGTCCACGTCTACATTTCCAAGGAATTCAAAATGAATTGCAGAGATCACAACATCTGTATTTTCAAACCGGTGGAGCTGGTCTTGATTTACTGTGCCTATGCTCTGGTACCATTCTTTTAGAGTACCTGTTATCCTGGCATAAAATTCTTCAATGACTCTGTATCTGTCAGCATCAGGATATACCATCTTTGCATCCATCCAAGCTTTGAAATCAAGAAGTCTTTTTCTCCATTGTGTAGGTGGGATATCGTCTAATGTGAATAGACGCGTTCCCGTGATTTTTTGTGGTGGAGTATTTACTTCTTGTGAATGTAGTGAGGATGTTTCGGTATCTTCTTCATGAGAGGCCATTCAAATTTTTGTCAAATCTACATATTCTTTTTCAGAGATGTCTTCTGATGTATTATCTGATATCTCTTAATTTTGATCTGAATCAAAAGAAGTCTTTTCATCTTCTTCTGAATCTTGATAAGTTTGGGTTTTGAGAGATACCATCAGTTGTTCTTCTGGTTTTTCCTCTTCCTTTAGATTTTCAGGGGGAATGACTTGAGAAGTGGAAATGGATATTTCTTTGAGTTTTTTTTTTACCAAAAAAGGTGATCTGTTCTGGTAAAGTTGGTGGTAAAAACGGTGGTTTGACATGATGGTGTATAATGGTGCTGGAAAGAAGTTTTTTCGGAGAGATAGGGAATGGGGAGTATGTATTTTCTGGCAGAGATTTTGCAAAAGTTTTTACATACTCTTCAATCTCAGAAACTTGTCTTCTGAGTTTTTGTAATTCCTGTTCTCTTTTTGCATTCTCATGAAAAATTCTTTCAGTTGCTTTCTCCATATCTTTCTCAAGAACCTCAATCTTTTGCTTTGTTTCTACATAAGACTTTTGAATTTTCTTTGACATCTGATTGAGTTGGGACTAGAAAACTTCTGTTAGTTTGTCTACCTTCCTTTCAATAACCTTTAAAAGGCTATTCTGGGCTAGTGAATTTGTAGTTTGCCAATTCAAAACCTCTTATGCCTGAGTAGAGGGTTTGTATGTACCATCCAGGAGGATTTGAGCAATTTTTTAGAGGGGGCCAGTTGATCAGATTTGGATTTGCTAGTGGGTATCCTTCCTTCCTTAGGACTTTTATGCCTCTTTTGTAGATGGGTAGAGGCTTTTCCTTTCTTCGGATCCCGATCCATGGTCCATCTTCAGGGTCATACCTTTTGATCGATTTTGGAGGTAGTTTGCATCGTTTTTTCCGTTTGAAGTTATCTTCATCATCAGAATTTGAAGATAACTTTGAATTAGAATCATGATCTATTTTGCAACTACAGTCTAGATCACATGTAGATGGATCTACATCCCATAAAAAATGTCCATTTAATTTGTCTGAGTAATATAGCCTTTCCATTTTCTTGGAAAGAATGGACTGGGATTTCTTCTTCTTTATCTCCTAGTGTTATCACCATAGTGTGGAACACAGGAGGAGGATTTTTGCTGGTATCTCCTTCATTTTTCCATTTGAAGGTAGTGTTGACGCTACCATTAATAGATTTCCATTCTTTAACTGTTATCCTAATTTTTCTATGAACATAAGAAATGATAAAACAAGTAAATCCATAAAATTATATGTTCAAACCCTAGAAGACATAGTAGATTAATTAATAGGTCCTATTTAGATTATTTATAGAATTTATTACGAAAATAATTTATAATTATAAAACATTAAGATCGTCACCTAAAGATGAAACCATATTAGTAGAAGCAAATCTTAGAAAATCATCAGTACATACTCCAAAAAGACTAAGTCACGAAGAAGTAGTAAGAAGAATACCGAAGGAATGGATATTAGAAGATATTATAGAAGAACCAAAAGTATATAATACCCAAATAAGAGAAATAATTCAAGACGGTACATATATAAGGTTAAGAATGAATAGATCATCATCTTTAAAAATAAATGAACCCTAAATACTCCATAAAGGTCAACCGTCTAAGTATTCTGTAGATAATTCCACTATAAATTTGGATTTAAAAGGATTAGATAATTTTACTCCCATAGTTAGTAAACCATTACACACATAATCTAAATAATCTGAATCTCCTCAATATTCTCCTACAACATCACAAATCTTAAGTACATTAAATAGAGAGGAACCCTTTGAAATAGATAAAGATTTGATAAGAGAAGATTTTGGAGTAGAATATAATAAAGATAAAAGAGATTGGTATTTTAAGACCTATTCTAAAAAAGAAAAAAAAGACTTTAGAACATAATTTTATAATTACATGATTGAGAATGAGATAAATTTATATTTCTTTGATTGGTTTAGAAATTATAGTCAAGAACATAATTTAGAATATCCATTTAGTAATAAAGAAATATATCCATTAGAAAAGGTAACTAGTACATGGAAGACTATGAATAATGAAACCATAGAATCTGAATATCCTCCATTACAAGCAATAAAATAACAACCTTCAGCCAACTTAGAAATAGAAGCTAGTGCATACAAAGATATTAGGATAGAAGACCGACATATAGAAACAAAAGATATTAAAAAATTACATTCACAAATTAATTACTCTAATATAGTTTTAACTATTATGACAAAACAATTAACTATAATGGAAAACTCCACATCCTCATCATATCATAAAGAAATTCCCGGTAGCTCTACTTTCCCCCTAGAAAAACCAAATATAAAAAACATTTATGAAAACATGAATATCATAACACTGTAGCTCTGATACCAGTAATACAGGATTGATAAAGGTATATAAACAATAATGAAAAGATAAGTAATTAGAACTTACAAAAAGGATGCAAGTCTTGAAAAACATCATTCAAAAGATTTTATTGAAGAAAACATATTGCACACTTACAGGCACACTTTGGTAGACTCTCTACTCAAACTCTGAAACTCTGCCTTCAACACTATGGAAGGCTTCCTTATATAGAAAACCACATGACTAGAAGATAACACACATTATTTACATCTTAATAATTACATATAGAAATATCTAGCTTAATGATTACATCTTTGACAATAATACATGTAATGACAAATAGCCCTAATATCTCGTCATGCTTTATGTCTCTTTATGCTTTATGTCTCTTCATGCTTTATGTCTCTTCATAAACATTCATTTTTTAATGGCGAGTCTTCTAATTTATCTATGATAGATATTAAAGTGTTTGTCTGTTCTTTATTTAACATATTTACATTTTTATCATTAATACAATTTTTACAACTACATAATCCTGGACCTAAACAATAATCTTCTTCACTTTCTTTTGAATATTCAGCTATAGGAAACTTCTTTATGATATAATGAAGACGTGGAGTTTTCCAGTCTAGTTAATTGCTTTGTCATAATGGTTAAAACTGTATTAGAATAATTAATTTGTGAATGTAATTTTTTAATATCTTTTGTTTTTACTTGTCGGTCTTCTATTCTAATTTTTCTATGAACATAAGAAATGATAAAACAACTCCAAAAAATTATATGTTCAAACTTCATAAGACATAGTAGATGAATTATCATGTCCTATTCAGATTATTTATAGAATTTATTATTAAGGTTACGAAAATAGATTATAATTACAAAGCATTAAGATCTTCACCCAAAGATGAAATCATATTAGTATAAGCAAATCTTAGAAAATCATCAGTACAAACTTCAAAAAGACTAAGTCATGAGGAAGTAGTAAGAAGAATTCCAGAAGAATGGATATTGGAAGATATTATAAAAGAACCAAAAGTATATAATACCCAAATAAGATAAATAGTTATAGATGGTACTGATATAAGATTAAGAATTGTTGAAAACTGTTTGGCTGAAATACAAGAGGGGGGGGGGGTGAATTGGATTTCAAAACTTTTTTAAACAATTTGATATTTTTCAGTAAAATGTAATTCTGTTTCACAGACTAGATCTTTATTTGAATTTACTGAATCAGAACAGTTGCATGAAACAGTAAGCAGAATCAAGAGTCAATTCAGAACCCAGTTTAGTAATAATACAATTCAATACTCCAAA
>Ga0209700_109519_pt1 | contig 11181 bp, 4 predicted proteins | sample SiratroredBW_FD_187528 | JGI IMG/M metagenome (GOLD analysis project Ga0209700, IMG submission 187528) | Root nodule microbial communities of legume samples collected from California, USA - Siratro red BW (SPAdes) (version 2) | ecosystem: Host-associated > Plants > Roots > Nodule | place: USA...
AAAAAGGAAAGAAAAAAGGACTTACTACTCAGATAAATCGTAATTCGTGAGAGATACACACAAAAAATTCATCAGTAAAGGAATAAAGAAATTGAAAAAAGTCTCAGCAGGTTTAATAATTTATCTATAATAATTTGACTAGTTTTATTCTCATGGTCAATTATCGTCATGGGCGTGATAATGGGTATATTGGCGTGAATAAAAAAAATAAAAATATAGGTCAATAAGAAATCAAATTTTAATATTTTTTTTTCAATATAAATTATACGAGAAACCATGAGAAGTGTTTACTTTACAATATTATAAATAATCAGTTTCATAATAATTTTCTTTTACTTCAGTAAAATATACGTTTTTAACTTATTTTCATCATTCTTATATTAAAAAACTGTTATATTTTTACTCTTTACAGCCAAAACCTTGTTAATTTTAAAACCAGCTAAAATAGAGGGAGCTAGGCTAGTGCAAAAACATAGTTCCATTTTGGGGTAACAAGAACACGAACATTTGAGTTGGTGACAACAATTCTAAACTTCTTAACTGCTAAAAATCTTAAATTAGGTCCGCACCGGAAAATCATATGATGAAAGATAAATATGAATAATAATGCTTTTGCCATGTAATAAATGACAGAATAACTCCCATGCAGTAAAAAGCTATCCAAGACCAAGAGAGTCATTGGTCAATAGCACATGCAACAACAAACTCCAAAATTAGAAAAAAAATGGCTAAGCTGTTTATCTTTTGGGTGAGAATCCAAGCCAAAATAGAGCAACAGCTTGTACTAATCAATTCCATTGTCAAATCCAATCTTTCAACCCTTCACCATCACTTCATTCCCTTTGGCGTATATAAACTCACCTCCTCCCCACTTCATTCTACCAATCTTCATACCAACACAAGGAAGAGCTGGTTTTGGTTGCTTGAGACAGAAGAAATCAGCAACACAATGAGTCTCAATTGCCTAACCTGCAGCCAGCTACTTCAAAGGACAGACTCCTTTGGGGACTTATTACCAGAAAAGGAATACAAGGAAATCAAGGAAATATGCAAGGTTGATAGAAGCTGGTCAAGCAACAAGTTACCTTCAACACCAAAACGTGAGCTACCAAAAGTTGTTGGTACTGTGGCCAAGCTTAAGGGTGATCATCGCCGCAATTATAGTACAGGAGATGTTCCTTATCCTGGATCCTCGGAACCAAGGCTCGTGAGGAGCAGTGGAATGAGAAGAAACTGGAGTTTTGAGGATGTGACTGAAGCGCAAGAGCAGCGTGTGAGGTTCCACTGAGATTGATCACATTGTTGTTGTTCTATGTTTCTTTGCTGCGTTACATTTGCCACTTTTCTGCCTTTTGTATACTTTCTTTGTGGGGCATGTTGTAAAGATTGGACAAGAGGGATAGAATGGTTGTACATTATTAAGGGATGGTATTCCAAGCACATTGTACAAGTTATCAGCGTTTTCTTTTGCACCATGCATGATTCACATCCTTTGTAGTTTTTGGATTCTCATTTCTCCTATTGATTCATTGTAATTCTTGATTCAATTTATTAATTCATCACATTTTATATTCCATCTCTCTACTGTGTATGTTGGAATGCTAGAACTAATGTTTGTGGTGCTTTAAGGTGAAAGAGGAAGATTTGTATCAGATGAATATGATAACCGCCATGATCTAAGGTTTAACACCAAATCTTGCATGGAATCAAAAGAAGTTACCAACAATAAAGAAGACTAGATGGTGACCCGTGTTTAAACAATTTTCAAAGACGAAAATTTTCCTTCTTCTATATTTACTTTATACCTTTTTAAAATATTATAGCAGGTATAACAATGATGCAATTTGGGTTCTAACAGTAATTTATTTTGCAGATTTGTAAATTTCATAAGTTTAATATATTTTGAGTTTAAAAAATGTGCAGAATAAGGATATGACTCCAAATAGTATCTAAATATTTGTCTGGATGTTATATCCGTTTTTTACACGATTTTCTAAAAATAGTTTCTAATTTTAGTAAATGTTATGAATATTACTTGAATTTGAAGTGACAAAAAAAGGCCTAGAGGAATGCAATTGAAAAGTTATTAAAGGGATGAGAACATTTGTTTGCAAAGGAAAAACAGTAAATGTGTAATGAGCTTTTAGTAATTTGGATATACTTCTCTTGCTTTATAATCTATAAATTTGTTGATGTCTTATGGATCTAGGAGCTGGCATTGTCATTTAAATGAATGCAAGTGCCCAGAAATTGAGGGGGAGTCGTTGACATGAAGCTTGTTAATTTCATCTGAGAGAATGAGTTTGGAGATGGCAATCATATTTTATTCTCTGTTCAATATCCAATTCTATTCATAGGGTGTAATGACAACAATACAGAAATTTTAAAACTAGAGTGTTATGTCACTGTAATAGTAATAACACACATTGCAAAAATGGTACGATACTCAACCAGTTCCTTTGAAAATTCATTGGGTTCTTAGTTTCAGTTACTATGAACAAAAGATGTAATGGCGATGTTGCATTAACAGTAAAGATGAGTGAGTGAGAATTGTAAGAGACAAAAAAGTATGATATTTACTTCTAAGAGCGTGTAAAACAAGATTTATATATTACAAATTCATAAATAGATTGATAGTTTGTCTCTCAAACACACTTTGCACTAAAGTTGAAAACTCTACCTGCATACTCAACATTTCATAAAAATTCTGTTTCACTATGGAGATGATCTTCTGATTAGCCCTGTGCCAAAGATCAACCGATGACCAGAGTCAGCCAGGTACCTTTTTTGATGCCCTTTCTACGTCTGTGATGAAAGGTACGAATGAATAACGTAGAAAATGAAGCAGAATTTCTTTGGTGCTCATAATTTCAAAGCCTGCCAAGTAATGAAACGGTGGTTATTCAGCATTCTTTACATTATTATTATATAATGTCTATCACAGAACAGAAAGTCCACAGGGATAAATACTCTTTTTAAAACGAGAAATGAAGAGTCAACTAGTTTTTCTTTCTTCTAGCTTCTGCTTTCCAATTTCTTCGACTCAGCACCACTCTAGGAGTTTCAGTACTAACAATACCAGAAGATTCAGACTGAATTTCCTTCTCTGGCACTGTTTCTGACTTATTTCCAATGGTTAAGGAAGACACCTTTGATATGGTTGGAGGATCAATAGATCTATTCATTTGTTGATGTTTTAACAAATGGGCATGTCTAGCATCCTTCTTCCAATCTCGCTTACAATATATGCGGGTGATGCGGTTGTTGTTGTGGTTCCCATTTGGTGGTTGTTCAACCTTCATAGCAGCTGTCTCTTCAATAACAAATGGCTTCTTTGTTTCAGCTTCTAGCCGCTTCCGTGCCCTATACCTTCGTTGCCTCTCTCGATTCTTCAGACGTCGAGTCATTAGGTCATTACGCCCCTTAGACCGCACTCTTTGATCAACAGATTTCATCATTGAACTATCTTGTGTACCACCAGCTCTTTGATTGTTTTCCATTTTCAGATTAGGACTAGCATCTGCAGTATTCAATTCAGTTTAGAAAGGAATCTAGAAAATCATTCTTCGTTATGCATGCATGTGATACTTTTATAGAGCGAGCAAGCCTTTTAGTCTATTTCTGTAATTCAGTGAAAGGTCACTTTTCTGGCAGGGCACCATCAATAACCTCAAGCAAAATGGATGGGGTGAAATTTTAAATAAATGCACAAATTATAAATGGCAGAGAAATGTCAATAACAGATTTGTTTATTGGAAACATGGAATAAAACAAAAAACAAAACTAAGTAAACAACCACAAAATTAGAAAAGAAAATGCAACTATCCTGCCCAAAAAGTAAATGATGATTCTCTCATCTTTAATATCTTTCATCCCTCTTTTTTATATAACTTTCCTTACATCCCATCAAAGGGTAGTTAAAGGCATGAGAAGGCACACAACACCAAAAGAGTCACAGCCTTTCTAGTTCATGCAAGCCATGACTTTGGAAGCATATTGATAATACTAATGAAACCTAGCTATCTAACTAGCCAATTGCGATGCTAAAAGGTGCAAATAATCAGAACAGTAAAAGAACTTAGAACTAGCCACCTAACTTTCTAACTATTAGTCTTTGGGTCTTTTAGCAGCAAACACTTTTGTAAAAGAAGAAACTATATTTACAAACTTTTTTGCTTGGTAATTACTTTTTATGAAAACCAATGCAGAATACTAAAACAGTAAGATATTTTACTGTTTTATTTTTCTAATGTTGATAAGCCTTTCTTTAGTATGGCACGTACTTTCTAACACCCCTTGCTTCAAGGTTTTAAAACCCCTCTAGTGCCTTAAGGGTGCTTTTTCCTTTGACTACCTCTCGTCTGATCGTATGTGTATCTGAAGGAGAGTCAGATTACTATCAGAATCTGGGACTGCAATTTTATAACATAGAATCATTTAGGCTCTTAACAAATATGAATCTTGAGTTCATTGACTTTGTAGATTAGTGAAATTACCAATTAAAATTGTAGAAGAGATAGACCTAATGTTTCTTAGTGCTACTTAATTTACAAGGAATGAAAAATCAGAAAAGAAAGAAATGCATGATTTAAAGAATTGAAACTTATTGACAGGTAAAATAAAAAAATAAAATGCAACAAATCAAACTTAACCGAGGTCCAATAAGTAGCTAACATTATGAAAGGAGTCCATCGGTTTGCTACTTCATAACCAATTTTGGTTGAAGGTATAATTGATTAGGTGTCACCATAATGGATTATGCCTTCAACCAACAAGATCAAAGAGTGACTCCACAAGATGACGACCACCATCAGTGCCGCTGAGCTCCAGTAGCAACAGGTGCAGTGCTAGTTTTGTCCAATGAGAATAACACCAAAGATTTCACGCAAATCTTCACTATTGAGCATGGAACTTCAAAGCTGTGGGATCCACTGGTTTTTTTAGTATTTCAGTGCTCTTTCCACACTACCAAACAGCTCCAATTGTGGTGCTTGTCACTCTTCCCTCCTTTCCCCTCCTTCCAAACTATTTTCTTCTTAACCAAACATACATTAACTATGGCAAAATTGAAATACTTTCAAAAGCTTGTATTAGATGAGAATGGACTAGACCTAATTCAGCCAGAAATAACAGCTCAAGCACAAAAGATTGCCCAGGTTATTATAAAGAAAATTTTGGTCATACACTAAGCTGATATGAGATCTTCATAGCTCATCAACCACGCATCTTTTCCAGAGAGGCTTTCATTAAACACAAAATATACAAAATATAAACAAATTGTTAGAAATCTTACATCGACTAGATATATAATCAATTTTACAATATATAAGCGGCAGCAAACCCGACCTTGCTGAGTTAGTTTTGGAATTGGTCGTTTCTCAATTCTCAATATCCTCGATATGAAGGATGTGTTATAGATTCCACATTTACTAAAGATATAATCAATTTACAAAGTAAAGATTTCGACCTATTTTCCGAACAAGAAAATAAAGGAACCAAAAGACAATAGGTAAGGTTTCAAATTAACAGTTCAAGACAGTAATTGCATGTCAAGGATTATAACATAACAACGACTATGACAACCACCGCAATTAAAACCTCCAAAGGAGATCTACAAATATGGAAGGACAATGAGAGTTAACTAAAGAACAGACCAAAACGTCCCAATGAAATTCGGACAGTACAATTCCTAAGAGGGCCACTTCAGATGCAGCTCCTACAAGTCAGTTTTTTTTTAAAAAAAAAAAAATCACAGAATGCATTCCGTACATTTCAATAATCAAAGTAAAGTATCACAAATCCAGATCATAAAAAAACAAAGAATCTGAGTAAAATGGTGTGAACTATAAACTATCCTAGTGACAGTATAATGTGGCACCGGGAAAAAACCATTCAAGAAAAATGGGAACTTTAATCAGTGACAACACGGTTACAGTCATAGGGTTATGCAGCTAAATAGATTGCAATTGAACCCTCTAAATTTAGTCATCAACAGGGATTAAAGTGACATCCGTGTTATCCTCAAATTAGATTATCTAATATATTTTAAGACACACAACCATGGGTATGGAACACGTGGCTCTGCAACATAGAAGCTTTGAGCTTTGAGATTCCTAGGTGAAATGGTTATAGATGTATATTTAAAGAGTGACTGAAAGGTGGAAGAAAATGCAGAAGAGAAAAGAGTTGAGTTAATTACCTTGGTGTGTAAAGATCCACACCACCCAAAGAATCCGCCGAAATGACAGCAGAAGAACAACTGTTGGAAACGGTCAGGAATGAGTAGTTGTGTTTGTTTAGGTTCGTCAAAAGACACAAGAAAACACAAGAAGTTGGTCTGGTTGAGGAGGCGGAGTCTTCCAGTCTAAGTAATACAGGTATATAAATAAAGATTGTAAATAGCAAGCGGGGTGGTGGCGCAGTTGGCTAGCGCGTAGGTCTCATAGCTTTTGAGTGATCCTGAGGTCGAGAGTTCGAGCCTCTCTCACCCCATTATATTATTATATTTTTTCGTTTCGTATGATGAAAACTTTCTCGTTGTAATTCATATTAGATTAACTAAAATATGATTTGTCAAAAAATTAAGTTTGAATTTATGAGTTGTTGACCTAAATCTTTAATCATTCTTTGTTAATAGTAAAATATGAATCACATAAATATATCATTTTCGATCAAGCACTACAGATTTGGAATTAAAAGTATCTTTACACATAATACCAATACTAATTATTTCAAATATAATGATTTTACTTTCCTTCAAACAATAGCATTTCCATTCAATAATTTCTTACAACAATAAGCCTTCTAAAGTAGAGGCTACTGTTTCACAAATTAATACAACCTTTTAAGATTCCAAAGCAATTTTTATTTTGAAGATATGAACTGCATATTATTAAGAAGACATTAAATATGACGTATATAGACAACCAATTCAGACTTTGGGAAGTTCATTATTTAACGGCTAGTCATTTAATATATATATATATATATATATATATATATATATATATATATATATATATATATATATTAAAAAAATTAAATTGGACCAATAAAGAAGTTAACATATTTTTTATATTTTCATTTTATATTTTATCTTTCCCTTCTTAATAATTTAAAATGAAAAATAATGTAAAAAATAATTTTATTACACTATTTAAAATACACAAATATACAACAATATTATAATTTAAACTATTAATATTTACGACTTTAATTCCAATTAGTAGTGATATTAGAATAATTTAACATTAAAAAATAATCATTTTTATTTATTCAATTAAATGCATTAACTAACAAATTAAAGACTTAAAATTATTTATATAATAAATTGTAATTTTGATTTCGTCATTTTTTCTAGTAATATATTTTTTTCTATTTTAACCAGGTTGGAATAGCATATTGTATTATAGAATTGAAATTCCACTTTAATGTGATTTTTGATGTTGTAGCCATAATTATTTGTATGTATAAGTGTTCTTATATAATTATTTTTATATAACTATTTGTATGTATAAGTGTTCTTATAAAGGCTTGGAGGGTCTTTGATATTAGTAGCAGTCTTTGGTTTAGGGGAATAGTTGTTGGTCTCCAACGCAATCCTCGATCTCAAATGCAGATCTCGGGCTCCAAGGAGAATAGGAGAACACATGCAAAAGGTACTCTAATGCCAAAGTCAGTATACGGATGTCAGACAGACAACGTGAGGATTAGATTAGCGTACATTTTCTAAGACCATGCAGATTGTATTTATAAAGGTCAAAGCCTAAATGGAGGCATTATGATTGGTCGAGGTTTCGGGTCAGAGCAGCCTTTGCAAGCTGCTGCTGTCAATGTTTGTTTGGTGAGTTGTCATTTTGAGATTGTATGTTATTCGGACACATGTCGTTACTCGACCACTGGGGTGTGCCACTCGGTGACTTGCGGTACACCACTCGGTCACTAGCGGTACATTAGCCCCCCAAGTTTGAGGGCATGGCACGAGAGGTTTGTGTGATGATCTCGGCTACAGGCTGGGCATATATTGCTTGGCTATAGAGGTAGGCTTGGAAAAGAGGTTTGTGATGTGGTCGTCCTTCTGGCTAGCATGGTGTACTGGGGCGAAACCTTATTGGTTGTAATCTGCTGAGTTAGGTAGGGTTTTGGTTGATGATGTAAGCACGTCTTGAGATCTGCATCAGATCTAATCAAATGGTCACAAAGGCGAAATGTCGCCCTTATGACCGTTTGGGTGGATCCCTTCTATAAATAGGAGCATTGTTCTTCACTTCTTTCACTAAGAGATAATCATGTCGTCCACGCCTTTGTCGTCGTTTCATTTTACTGAGTCCACCAGTAGTGTGTTGTCTAGGGGTTCCATCCAAAGGGCAGACTCTCACGAGTCGGTTGGTATGTCTGAGGAGATGTAGAGATATGGAATGCGATTGAATTATGTTGATGTTGTTTCACGTATGACGGTAGAGCTTGTGAAGGATAACATTCCTCACCAAACAAGGTACGATTGGGTGAACTCACAAGTTACTCGTCAATTTTTCAAGTATTGTTGGTCATCAATGAAAGAGAGCTACTCAGCTGCTTATCGTATCTTTGCTGATGGTGTGTTAGAGGGAGCGCTTTCTATGGTAACAACCAATGTAAGTTAAATTTATTTCTTATAAAGGAGATGTTCTTCGAATTATAAGGATTTGAATTAACTTTATGTGTAACTAGATTATGAATCACTTGAAAAACACATGAAAGTAGTTGAATATGAAGAATATGGAGATATAAATTTGGTTGAGAATTAAATGTTTTTCTAAAAAAAAAATATTAAACTATGAAATATTTTCTTTTTCGACTATATGAACTGTAACTAAATACCTATAATGAAAAATATTTTTAAGTATAGCAACATGCTAACATTACATTTTTTTTTTCATAGAAATGCTTCTTTAATGTTTCACTAGATTTTTTTAAACCAATGTGCCACGATCAAAAGTTAAAGTAAAGTTTAATGAAAGAATTTTACTTTTTTTAAGAATCCAATTTGGAGAGTATTTAAACCTTCAATACTTAGTTCAATATATTATTAACTATCTATCTCTAAACCACCCAGGAAATGTTTTTGCTAACGTTATATAAGACTAGTAATTAATGCTAAATATAAAAATTTTAATCGAAAATAAATTATTTGATTATAAAAATGAATGAAAAAAAAATCACAATGTGAAAATGATGTAATCTACAACATCATGTATAAATCATACAAGTAATATAGCATGTTAAATGAACATATATCTCAAATAAATATACACAACGTTAACGCTTGCTTCAATATATTATTAACTATTTGTCTCTAAATCCGTAAAATGTTTTTGCTAACGTTATATAAGACTAGCAAATGCTAAATATACAGATTTTAATTGAAAGTAAATTATTTAATTATAAAAAAATGAAAAAAAGTCACAATGTAAATGTGAAAATGATGTGATCTACAACATCACGTATAAATCATAGTAATAATATAGCATGTCAAATGAACATTTATCTTAAATAGATATACAGTGCTATTGAATTTGAAAGAACCTTCTTAAAAAAGAAGAAAAAAATAAGTTTTTTAAGGGACTTGGTGAGTTTAATCCTTTTTTTTTTCAATCTACCATGATGGACTTACTTAGTGTTCTAATGCTAAATGTAGTTGTTCACATATTCTTCTGACTACTATCTACCTTTTTTTTTTTAATAATACACTTATTTATTGGCCTCTAAAAAAAATCACTTTTTAGAATTTAATTTTCAGTACAGTAGATTAATCTACACCCTGTTCTAGATTCTCTTCCTGTTCAATCAACCTTGACATAGAATTATTTTACATAGTAAGAGAAGGTTGTAGATTACAATATGCATTTTTTGACATTTTATACTTACTAACTACAACAACCATCTCCCACTTTGGTAGGGTTAACTATATATTTTCTTTTATAACTTTTAACGAGTCTTTCTTTCATTTGTTAAACTCTTCATAAAGGGTTTTTTCCTATTTTCCTTTTAATTCTATCATTGACATTCTTATCAATCATCTCATTAGTTCTGGAATTTGGTTTGCAAGATTCCATCCCCTTTTAAATTCTTCCTAAAAGGAAAGAATTTGAAATCTTTGTACTTTCTCTTGTGTCACATGTGTCTCTTCTCTTCATACTTTCTCACTGGTCTTGGCCGGGATTTATATGTTTGATCCTGGTTGGGATGTAGAGCTTATTTTTTTGTTGATTTAGTCTAGAGTCATTTCTTAGTCAATAGGTTATTTGTTGGTTGAAAATGTTGCTATTATATAGACAAGAGTCATTTCTCAGTCAACATTAGTCTAAGTTTCCTTAGTCAATGTTAAAGAGATTATTTTTCAGCTAATGTCATCAAGTATTTTTTGCTTGATGTTTATCAAAGTTATGTTTTGGTCAATGTTATTAGAATTATGTTTTGGTTGATGTCCTTATTTTTTTTTTTTTTACAGTCAGTTAGATCTTTTTCAATGTCAATTGGGAAAATTACCAACCAGACCTCCCATATTTAGTGCAACAATAAATAGTAGGAGACATGGAATATATGAAGTGCATGTAGTTCTATGAAGTGTAGGGAGAGGCAGATAACAAAGAAAAGAAAAATAAGATTTCCTTCTAAACTGTTAAGTGTGGATCATAGAACAATTTAGAAAGAAACCTTATTTTTTAAAATATCTTTTAAAACGTGTTTCTTGATATAAATTTTTCAAAATATATTAAATATATTTCAGAATGGACTTTTTAGGAAAGAACTTTTTAGAATGAATATGTTTTTATTCTTTTTCTAACTATGGATTCGTTTGTTTTCGAGTGCGAAAAGTTTTCAAGTAAAGAAAGGCGTGTGAAAAATGAGGTAATATTTTGAAAAAACAATAAGAATAATCTTCGCAAACTTTTCCCACTTAGTTAAAAAGATTTGCTATGAAAGTTATTTTTTTAATTAAAATAAAACTAATTTATTTATAAATAATAAATTAAAATAATTATAAAAATAAAATATTAAAAATATTTTTAAATTAAAAGTAAAAAATTATAAATAATAACTATAATAATAAAATTATAAAATATAATTTTTATATATAAATAATAATATATATAGATAATCGATTACATTCGATTATCTATCTATATATATATATATATA
>Ga0209700_109520_pt1 | contig 11180 bp, 20 predicted proteins | sample SiratroredBW_FD_187528 | JGI IMG/M metagenome (GOLD analysis project Ga0209700, IMG submission 187528) | Root nodule microbial communities of legume samples collected from California, USA - Siratro red BW (SPAdes) (version 2) | ecosystem: Host-associated > Plants > Roots > Nodule | place: USA...
CCCGTTGTCCCCGATCATGATCGCTGGAAATAGCGATCACGATCGCCTGGAAACGGTGATCACGATGCTCTGGAATGGGTGATCACGATGGCCTGGAATCGGTGATCACGATCGGCTGGAACGCGCAGGGTCTTGCTCCAGTTCAATTTCACAGGCTTGAGGTGACAACATCACCTCTCGTGTGCTGGGTCCATCTACAGCCCTTGCGTGAAGTGTCCACCCAAGGACGACCGAGACCCGTCCATGCCGACATGGTCCAGCCGTCGATGCGGAAAAATTCGAAAAAGGGTTGTCATAGGTCTTTTGGCTATCCACGAACGACCGCGAGCAAATTGGAAGCCGCAGCCTGCGGCGAGTCCGGATCTGGCCGATTCTGTTGAAAAAGGCCGGTAGTATTCGTTGTAATAGCTCCGTCGCGACGTGGCCGAACTGCTCGACCGACCCTATGCGAGTATCGGGATAGGCATCGGGATCAGCTTGGCCATCTTTCGAAGGTTTTGGGCGGTGGCTGCGAGGATGAACTCGTCGCGCGCGCCGTTTGGACCTCGTAAACGCAAACGATCGAGCTTGAGAATGCGCTTGAGGTGCGCGAACAACATCTCGATTTTCTTGCGGAGCCGGCGCGAGGTGCCTCCCTCCCACGATCTCGCGATCTGGCGCGCCATGTCGCGAGCGCCCTCGTAGATCGAGCGCGGCACTCTCCGTGAAGACTGCTTGGGGCAACACCGAGTCTTCAATGCGCATCGATCACAATCGCGCTTACTGGCGAGGTAAAGCATGGTGGCACCATCATTCACCAACGTTCCGGTCGTGGTAAGAACTTTGTCACCAGGGCAACGATAGATGTCCCCGGCATGGTCGTAGGTGAAGTCGTCACGCGAGAAGATCCCGTCTGTGCGGGCCGACTTGTCGAAGACTGTAACGTGCGGCTCGATGCCGTGCTCATAGACCAGCCAGGCGAGCATCTCGGCCGAGCCATAGCCACTGTCACCGAGCAGCCGGCTCGGATAGAGATCAAACCGCTCCAGCGAGCGCTCAATCATGCGCTTAGCGGCCAATACCTCCGCCTGCCGGATTGCTGTGGTTGCCTCAACATCGACGATGATCGCGTTCTCGATGTCGACCAGATAGTTCGTCGAATAGGCGAAAAACGCTTGGCCGCCGTGCGCCCCCGTCCAGCGCGCCGCCGGATCGGAAGGCGATACGAAACTTCGGGGTAACCTCGGTCGCAGCTCCGAAAGCGGCATCGTCAAGGACAGCCAGATACTCATCGATTGCTCGGCCGGCAGCCTCCGGCGGAAGTCCCTTGTCGCCTTCGATTCCCTTCTGCCGATTGGCATCGGCCTTGATTAGGCTCGCATCGACTGCAAATCCTTCACCGCCGACCAGTCGTTCCTCGATGCAGCGGCGCAACACGCTCTCGAACACGCGACGGAAGAGGTCGCTCTGCCGGAAGCGGCCGTGCCTGTTCTTGGAGAATGTCGAATGATCCGGCACCGCCCCATCCAGACCGAGCCTGCAAAACCACCGGTAGGCCAAATTGAGGTGAACCTCATCGCACAGGCGCCGCTCCGATCGGATGCCGAAGCAGTAACCGATCAGGAGCATCCGGATCATCAGCTCGGGATCGATCGAAGGTCGACCGATGCTGCTGTAGAAAGGCGCCACGTCCCGCCGGACCTGTTCAAGATCGACAAACCTGTCAATCAACCGCAGCAAGTGATCAGTCGGGATATGTCTTTCGAGCGAGAACTCATAGAACAACGTGGCCTGTTCGACTTGCCGATGCCCCATCATGATCTTCAGTCCTGCCAATTAGACAGACTGAATCACTGATATCTCTGCGTCGCAACAGCCGCCTTTTTCAACAGAATCGGCCCATCAGCGAAGTGAGGCCTGTTCGGCTTGAGGTCCGGTCGGTGAGCCATAGCGGCTTCCCCCGAGTTCTTCGCATTTTGACCAAATCGGTCCGGAGTGATCGGGCGTGTGAGTTGGAGGGTTCATTTCGGGGCGAAGCGGAAGTGGCCGGCATTTTAAGGTGCGCTTGTGGAGGCGAAGATCGGTAACGTCGAGATAAACGATCTCTGAACTGCCCGTTCGGCCGGCGTTCATATCATCCCTTTAGGATTTCCACACAGTAGTGAACCCGAGCCGTAGTTTCCAGCCGTGGAACCGAATCCACGCGCTCGATAATTTGCGCAGGGACTACTCACAATGGAGGAGACACAATGAAGAAGCTTCTCATTTCGGCTGCTGCCGCTGCAATTATGACCGGCGCTGCCTACGCCCAGACGGAATTTTATGTAGTGCAAGACACCTCCACGAAGAAATGCACCATCGTGGACAAGAAGCCGACCACCACAACCACCGTCATTGTTGGCGACGGCAAGGTGTTCAAGACACGCACTGAAGCTGAGACCGGGATGAAGACCATCAAGGTTTGCGCGCACTAAGGGAGGGGTGGTGAGAAGCGATAACTCCCGCTCCGTCCGCTCCCATCGACAAGAGAGAGGCCGCCGAAGTGGCCTCCCTCTATTCACCGGAACATACTAACTGGAGGATCAGCCATGTTGAAAGGAATGTGCAAGTATGCATTCGGCGCCACAGCGGCAACTGCGCTTTTTGTAATCCCGATCTCCGCCTTTTCCCAATCCTTTGAGATTGGACCGGGAGGCGTCCGAGGGTACGACGGTCGAGGAGGCGGGCAATGCGAGCAATTGCGGCTTGCCTGCGAAAACAAGGACGCGCTAGGGGAACGGGGCGAAGGAAATTGCCGCAGATACCGGGAGACCTGCCAAAGACCAGTACGCAGGGATGTGTGCGCCGAATTGAGACAGGCCTGCCTCTACAAGAACGAGCTGGGCGAACAAGGCGCAGGAAATTGCCGCAGGTATCGCGAGACTTGTAGGGGGCGCCTGTAAAGGTCTCGTCAATTTTCAGGATGGCGGAGTGGTCCGGCATCGCTCGGCACTGCCTCGCGCACGCGTCATCGCGAAGGCCGCCTCAGTTGGCGGCCTCGTTCATATAGGCCACCCCCGCGATATCGGCTACTCGCGCTTCTGCGAAGTGTCCGCACGCCTCGTTGAGGTCCACTCAGTGGGGCATAGCGGACTAGATTTGCTCAGGTTGAGTTCTTCGCATTTTGACCCTTAGCGGTCCGTGGGGAGAGCTCTGACGGCGGCCGGGCCGATAAGTTGGAAGTTCAATCCTGGCCTAATTTGTTCTTGAGGTGACCTCTCGAACTTCGCCCGGTTGGAGCTTCAAGACTTCAGCCTCTTCAAGCGTGAGCTGGCTGGTTAACAGCGAGGCTGTCCACCCTTCTGGAATGGCATTCAAGACTTCAGTGACCGCTTCGTCGCGCGGGGTCGCAGCCACCCAAAGCTGATGTTCCCGATCGTCGGTGGTCACTTTAACTAGATGAATGCCTTCAGTGTTTGCCATAACTCACTATGCTCCCAGAACTAGGCAAGTTCCAGTCGCTTACGTGACCATACCTGCAGGCCGGTCGTTCTCCGACCGGGAAATCGCGCTCGGCGTCTAATTAGGAACCGGCCTTTCTTTCGCACATTGCTCCTGCATCACCGCGCGACCTAGGCTCCTATCGGTGATGAGAACGCTGATTGCGCTCCCGCCCACTCAAACAGGGAGAAGCGCCATGATGAACCGGCGCCGTTTCGAGCAACCACAATCATTCCAAGCTCGCCTTGCCGCGTTCGCACAAGACGCACGCGACGAAGCTGAAAAGCTTCCGCCGGGCATCGAGCGCGACAACATGCTGCGCAAAGTCAGTCAGGCAGATACAGCGGCTCACCTAGAGGAGTGGGCCAATTCCTCTAAACGACTATCACCGAAGTAAGGTCATCATGGCGCGCTATTACTTCGATACGCATAATGGCAAGCTTGTTCGCGATGACGTGGGAATTGAATGCGACAGCTTTCAATCTGTGCGCGCTCAAGCAGCGGCTGGGCTCGCCGATTTTGCAAGAGATATAGTGCCGAGCGCAAAGTGGCGCGAAATGGCAATCCGGGTCCGAGACGACCAAGGCAGACCTGTGATGCAGGCAATTTTGCGCTTTGAAATTAGACAACCGTAAGAAGAGCCACCTCAGTTGGCGGCCTCGCGCCAGGAAAATGGCCGGCGATACGATCGACGACATCGGCGATACATTCGCGACAGTAGATGGTCGGGCAAGCCGTAAACGCAATTTGCTCGAGGGGCCCGAAGAGTTCGACCGTTTTCGAATTGATCGGTTCAAGCCAATCCAAGTCCGAGCTGGGAGAGCAACAATTCGGTCATCCCGGATCACACGCTATAAGACAGCATTCTCAATCGCATGCAGACCCGGTCAACTGAGCCGAAAAAATACCGCCGTAGCTGATGATATCAAAGCATTGAAAGCACGACAATTCCGTCTTCGAGCTCCCCCGAAGCAAGGCGCGCCCGCGCCATGCGCTCGAACTCCGTTCGATGCTTCTGGAGATAGCTGAAGGCCTGCTTTTGCGTGTTGAATGTCGTCGCGAGCCGGCACATCTGCCGATTCGCGCCGGATGCGAGAAAGAAAGTAATAGTTCCGTGGTCTGGCTTGATTCTAGGCACGACCTGCGCTCTCCGGCATGTGATCGGCCCTCCGTTAGGGGTGATGGCGTTGAAGGCGACTACCGCGCCGGCTTCCGTGAACGCTTCTTGGGCGGTGGCAACGCTATTCGAAGAGCTTCATCGGCCGCTTCCTTGGCCTCGCGCACCTCGCGGAGCCGCGCCATGTTCTTACGAACCTCGATGGCCTGCCTTTCGACGTCCGCCAATGCTCGCATTCCTTCTTCAGCGGCCAAGCGCTTCCGCTCGGAGCGGGCGATACTTTCGACGGATGGTTCTGCCGGCTTCTTGGCGCTCATCGCTCCGTCTCCACAACCGACAAGACCCGCTCCATCCGAAGATCGAGCGGGCAGGGGAACCGTTTCAGTACATCCGTGAAACGGCGCCACGATATCAAGCCAGCGAGAGGTTCTCGGCGCTGACTTTGCCTCGCACCTTGTCGGTCTTAATCTCGAAATTGACCTTTTGGCCCTCAGCGAGACCCGCCAGGCCAGCGCGTTCGACGGCGCTGATATGAACGAACACATCGTTGCTACCATCGCTCGGCTGAATGAAACCGAAGCCCTTTTGGCCGTTGAACCACTTTACAGTACCCGTCGTCATTTTCTTCTCCAAAGCGTGCGAACGCATTCCGCGCGACAATCACACGGTCATCTTCAACTTCGTCGATGTCTTTGGAAAAAGAGCCCGCAGGCGCATTCAACAAGGCACAGCGGCTAATCGAACGAGCTCAATATACATTGCATTCGCAAATTCGCAAGGAGGCAAGCCGATTTGTTTCTGCGAGCCGGCTCTGGTGCTCCGATCCAAGCGCTTCCCGTGTCTCTGTCGAGCTGCACGCAAGACGTTATCGATTGACAGCGCTGCACGAGAGTGGTCACGTTGATGCCACCAAGCTGTATCGCTTTTGACAAGCAGATCGGCTCGTCCGAAGCCGCGACGAGTGTCGCCGCCACTATCCTCAAAAGTCGCATGAAGCTCCTGCGCAATTGGCTGCCAGCAGGACGTGTCGCATTCGCAGCCCTGAGCGAGGAGGATCAATTGCACGTACTTGTCAGAGACAACAACGTCGAGCAGGCACTTCGTGTTCTCAAGAAGAAGATGCAACGCGAGGGCGTCTTCCGGGAGATGAAGCAGCGGCGTTCCTACGAAAAGCCGTCCGAGAGAAAGACCCGCGAGAAATCTGAAGCCATTCGCCGGGCCCGCAAGCTCGCTCGGAAGCAGGCGATCCGAGAGGGCTTGCTGCCAGCGCCGCCGAAAAAGAAACCGTTTGAACGCAAGCCACCCTTGCCGGAGATCAAGGCACGGGCGGAATAGAGAGCGCCGTCATTGCGAAGCATGCCGTCGAGCTATGGTCTGAAATCGATGCTTCGCAGCACGATGCCCGGCGGCGTGCCTTCGAACTCTGTCGCACGATATTTGCTGGCCGCTCGAGCTTCGATGCGATCCCGCAAGCGGGTGAACTGAGCTTCCCGCTGCTCGGGTCTGACTTGCGGCCCGCGCTCGAGATAGTCCATCGCAGAAGTGGAGATCGCGCAAGGAACCTCCCTGGCACCGTCATGCATCGAGAACCGGACGATCATCCGGTCGTATTCGTGGCTGATAAAGCGGCCGCTGGTCAATGTCATGGCTTGCTCTTACCTGATTGCGGCCCGGCACGTGCTCCAATCGTCGCCCGCGACGGGCCGCCCGCTTCGAGGTCGCGCCGAGCATGGCCCCGTGTCGCGAATCCAGGCGGCCCTCGTTCGCCTCAGCCCTCCCCCGACAGCCGGGCGAAATCGTCGAACAGTGCTGCCACCAGCGCGCGATGGCGCGTATCCTCGGCAGGCAGACTCGCAGCATAGAGGTTGAGCAGATGACGCGCCTTCACTGCCGCCTCCGGCCAGGACGCGGCAGGCGCCGTCATCATGCGGTTTTCGAGGTCGGCTTCGCGCTCGCGCAGCTCGCGGAGATTGGCCTCGACGTCAGCCAGTGCGCGGCGCAGGTCGGTGGCCTTCTGCGCGGCCATGCCGCGATGCTTGTCGAGATCGACCGGCTGGTCAGTCATGGGCGATGCTCGCGTCCGCGGCTTGCGCGTTCGCAAGATCGATCGAGCCGATCGACAGCATCTCCGTGGCGCCGCAAGCGCCTTCGGCGGGCACGGTGATCATTGTGGCAACGCGGCGATAGGCCGAGAAGATCAGGCCGTCGATCGTCTCCTCGTCGGTGACGACCTCACAGGCACCCGCTAGCAAGACGCGCTCGATGCCACGGATGCTTGAAGTTGAGGGTTTCTCGCCGCGAGCGGATGGTCATGCACGCCTGCCTTTCGCAAGTGAAGCCCAACCGATGCTGGCTCTCGCGATCATGCACCCTTCGCGCTGCAATAGCCAGCACTATCGTGACCCGCCGGCAAACTAGGATGTCACAGCGGAGCCGTCGCCCGCGCGGCATTTAACGCTCGCTATTGGCTCGGCGCGGGCGTAGGCTCGCCGCCATCACCGCAAATCTCAACGGCTTCGACCGGTGACGGAGGGTCACGTGTGCTCCCGCCGAAGGCCTCCCAAGAGCATTCGATGCCGCGTGTTCGTATCTCGGAATGGATCGTGCCGCCGGTGATCGTTCCATTGTTTTTACTGCTTCTCGTGTGTGGAGCTACCATCCTCAATGGCTAGGGCAACTCGCGTGCCGTATCTGGTCAGTGGGACCAACGAATACGGAAGCTCCAATCTCGGCCGCGGCAGTGCAATGGTCGCGCTGCGGCTCGCGCGAAAGCTGCTGCGCGAAGGCTACATGGACGTCAGGGTTTGCACTCCGCGCGGACGGGTGCTGCAGTCGAACGAACTCGACGAACTCAAACCACCAAAGGAGAGCGACATGGCGAAGGGCCAGCAACGCGGCAATCGCGAAGCCAAGAAGCCGAAGAAGCAAAAGGCGCAGGTGATCGCTGCGGCGCCGAGCCGCAAGGAAGCCGCTTGGCAGCCGGATTTCGGACCTGCAAAGAAGAAGTAGCAGGACCTGACACCAGCGCAGAACCGCCGGTCTTGCACATCAAGACTTCTGAACGGCCTAAGCCGACGATTGCCGGTCGCTCCTCCGGCGTCTGCCCGTAACCGTACGGCGAGCCAACGAGTCCTACTCACTAAGGGTTCGTATTTCACGCCCTGTTCCTACACGAGGGCGGCGCCCTGGCGGGTGTCGGCCGTGCGGATGCCATTACGTATCCCGTCTTAAAAACTGCAGCCGACAAGGGCATCAAGACCCGCAATTCCGGTGAATCGGGCTATGTTACCAACCAGGACAGACCTGGCGCGGCTTCTCATTCAGCAGGAGAGCCAACCAACACGACGGGGACTACACGCGGAAGCAGCACGTCCAACGATCGATCCAACATGAACAGTTCGCAGGTCGACTACAATGCTTCCTTAAAGGACGGCTCGGCGCCGAAGAAATAGCGAGCTTCCGAACTCAGAGGCTTTCGGCAAAACGCGTTCGGGCGACCAGCCCTCGAAGGCACAATGTGAATTTGGGTCGGAGGCACACCCAAGCGACAATGGGTTGGATCAGCGCGAATTCCCAGGGCAGCCGGTGGGGCTTGCTTTCAGCTTATCCGGGGGGCTATTCGCCCTCATGGATGTCCGTTCCTGGCCCAACCAAAGCGGTCGTCGAATGTGGAGGTCCGCTGAGTGCATCGAAGCGGACGTTTCCTGAATCATTCCATAAGAATGCATACGCGAACGGGAAGACGGGCCTGGAGCTACGGCCATTCACTCGTGGCACGCCGCGCGGCTTATTCGGCAGCATCGGCGTGATGGCAGACCACTCATTGTCGGTGAGTTCGTAGCGCATGATTCGGCCCTTGATTTAGGGAGCTTGAATCATCGTCGGCAGGTAGGCTCAACATGCCCGGCCAAGGAGCGCTTTGGTTGCGATGCGCCCGAAAGCGGACGCGTTATACTCACGTTGAGTTTTGTCGTTCGTGCCCGGAGCGGAAGGACGGCGCTAGGCTCGATCGCTGCAGGCCCTACCCGTTTTATGGGCGCGGGTTGCCATCAGAAATGGCAAAAGCACCAGACCGTTCCGAGCTGGTGGGTTGGAATCGACCGTGTTTCAGTGGGTTACCCGCGGGTCGCCCATGGCATGAATCTTGTTTAAAACTTAACTAAAGTGGATGCGGAAATTGTCATTGGCGTTGTCCAACCCTGGCATCAGGGAAAGGCAGGTAAGCCATGAAGCTAGTCAGCGCCATTATCAAACCATTCAAGCTCGACGCGGTGCAGGGCGCGCTGACGGTTCTCGGCGTGCAAGGCATGACCGTGACCGAGATCAAGGGATTCGGCCGACAAAAGGGCCACAAGGAGATTTATCGCGGCGCCGAGTATGCCGTGAACTTTGTGCCGAAGGTCAGGATTGATCTTGTGGTCACCTCTGAGCAGGCGGACAGGGTTGTTGCGGCGATACAAAATGCCGCAAGAACCGGAGAGGTGGGCGACGGCAAGATCTTCGTTTCGCCAGTCGAGCGCGCCGTTCGCATTCGCACCGGAGAGACGGACGAAGCGGCTGTATAAGCCTTCACCGACACCTCTTGCGACCAGGAGGGAGACAATGGCAAACGCGCGCCAAAGACTCGTGCTATTTGTGACGGCTCTCTTGGGGACTGCGCTTCTCTATCTTGCATTCGGTGACGTCGCGCTCGCACAAGACGCGGCCTCGGCAGCCTGCGGCGGCAAGGTTTTGGAAAAATGCACTCCCAATTCCGGCGACACCGCGTGGATGCTCACGTCTGTTGCGCTCGTATTGATGATGACGATCCCGGGGCTTGGGCTGTTTTATGGCGGCTTGGTGCGCAAGAAAAACGCTGGCGACACGGTAATGACCAGCTTTGCCGTGACGTGCCTGATCACGATCCTGTTCGCCATCCTGACCTACAGCTTGGCCTTCCGCGCCGGCACGCCGTTCGTCGGCGGGCTGGACCGCATATTCCTGAAGGACATCCTAAGCGACATCGGCAAAGGCGGGATCGGCAACCCCAACCCGCTCGCGGCGACGATTCCCGAAAGCGTCTACATCTGCTTCCAGATGACGTTTGCGATCATCACGCCGGCGCTGATCGCAGGGGCCTTCGCCGAGCGGATGAAATTTTCCGCGATGCTCTGGTTCATCGGCCTGTGGGCGATCTTCGTCTATGCGCCGATCGCGCATTGGGTGTGGGGACCTGACGGTATCTTCGCCTCCGGCAACGACGCCGCCTGGGTCAAGGTGTTGGATTTCGCTGGCGGGACCGTCGTGCATATCAATGCCGGCGTGGCAGGCCTGATGTGCGCCATTATGCTTGGCAAACGCAAGGAGACGGGACCGGCCCATAACATGGTGCTGACCTTCATCGGCGCCTCGCTGCTCTGGGTCGGCTGGTTCGGCTTCAACGCGGGATCCGCGGTGACGGCAGGCATGCAGGCCGGCATGGCGATGCTGGTGACGCAGATCGCAACGGCGGTCGCCAGCTTCACCTGGATGCTGGTCGAGTGGTCGCTGAAGGGCAAGCCGACGGTCGTAGGCATCTGCTCGGGTGCGGTCGCAGGCCTCGTCGCCATCACGCCTGCGTCCGGTTTCGTCGGCCCGATCGGCGCCTTCGTGATCGGCATCGCGGCCGGTGTCTTCTGCTACTGGGGATGCACCGGGCTCAAGGGTATATTCAACTATGACGACGCTCTCGATTGTTTCGGCGTCCACGCCGTCGGCGGCATCGTCGGCGCACTGCTCACCGGCATATTTGCCGTCGAGCAGTATGGCGGCACCGCGGGTGCTCTGGAAGGAAATCCGGGACAGTTCATCAATCAGTGCATCGGCGTCGCCACGGTCTTTGTGTATGACGCCGTCGTCAGCCTGATCATCCTGTACGGGGTCAAGCTGTTCGTCGGCTTGCGGGTGTCGGAGGAGATGGAGCGCGAAGGTCTCGACCTCGCGTTGCACGGAGAAGCAATACAGTAATCTACGTCGAGTGGTGGCGTCCCGAAGGTGGACTCGCGATTTGACTCAAGCGGGAGCGAACTGCCGCTGGATGCCGAGTCAATACGATTGCTTGAAGCCTGCGAAGATATTCAGTCTTAGAGTCTGTGCGTGGTGTGGCAGACCCCGGCCGCCTTGCGGCACTCTTGGAAGGGGGCCTCCTGATTCAGGATAGAGGGGAGCTGTTGAGCCTCGTCCTTCCGGATCACACCACCACGCGGTTCGCCAAGGACACATTGTTCACGTGACCTCCCTCTAGGAGGGCACAACTCGCGTGCGCGACCTTGCACCGCACAGGCACCACTAGTTAAAGCTTCGACGAGCCCTGAGCTCAGGTCCAAATCGACGAGGCCCTATAGTTATCGAGCTGACCCTCCTGACCTGCTCACGCGTCAGCTCGGGGTTGAAGAGGAGCTTACAGGCGCGTGGCCCGAACGGACGCGCACTTCCCAGGGTTGATGTCCGCTTCTGGCGGATTTTGTTGCAAAAGTCGGTTGAGACGAGCCGGCAAGCGTGATTCCGTTGTGCTGACGCGAATCGCGACGAGGTCGATCCATGATGGGCCGTCTGAAGAGTGACCAAGGTCAACTGTTCTACGAGT
>Ga0209700_109521_pt1 | contig 11179 bp, 5 predicted proteins | sample SiratroredBW_FD_187528 | JGI IMG/M metagenome (GOLD analysis project Ga0209700, IMG submission 187528) | Root nodule microbial communities of legume samples collected from California, USA - Siratro red BW (SPAdes) (version 2) | ecosystem: Host-associated > Plants > Roots > Nodule | place: USA...
TTTTTTTTTTGTCAACTTGAGATTTTTTTCTTCTTCACATTAAGGTTTGAGTTTGAAATTTTATTTAAATTATGAATCTCATGAACGTCTGAGATATGTAATTTAGTCTTTAATACGATAAAAAAAACTAATTTAGTATTTGAAATATATAAAAAAAATTCAAAATAGGTCTCTAACATAGCTTAAAAACAAAATAATCCCTAACAGTGAAATTAGTCTTTAAAAATATGTTTTAATAATAAAATAATCTCACAAAAATTAATAATATGACGTAATTAGATAACTTTTCCATAGTCAGCTATAAATATAAACCAAATTAATTGTTTGCCTTTTAAATAAAATCAAACATGATCAATTAAAAATTAGTTCATATGATTAAACACTGACATTAGCTCGAATTTTTATAGACTTAATAATTAATGAAAAAACTTACGTATAAGGTTCAGTGATGTGATTGTTCTGATTAATAATTAGATATAAGTTCGGGAAAACTGTATTCACATGGTAAAATTATATTAGTAGATATCTATTTTAAGTAATTATCGTATGATTATTTTAATATTATTATTAAAAAATTATTATTTTGATTAATTATTATTATTATTGGAAATCAAATCTTGATATATATAAATTATAACTACTACGCAGATGAATTTTGAATTTTATATTTAAGTTTTGACGATGATTATTATTATTATAATCATATTATTATGATTATTATTAGTAAGAGAATATTAGTAATATTAAAAATAGTATTAATAATATTATTAGTAATAATAATATTATTATTTATAATATTTATAATAATATTAACATTATTAATAAGTAAAATTTTTATTCATATTTAATAATAAGTTTAAAAATTTCTTGTAGTAATTTGGTAATAATACACTTTAGTTTTAAGGATAAGATATAATCCTAACAACCATTCAACTTAAATAAAATAAGTTTGTTAAGGTCTATGAGCTTCATGACACTCTAGCCTTGATATGATAAGTGAAAAAAATATACCAAATTGTAAATAATGTAATGAAAAAAAAAAAAATTATGACTCGATATGATTTGTACATAATTGAAAGTGTCATTTTATTTGTTAATTGGAAGGAGTGGGAAACCGACTTTACATGATGTTGCACCCATTTACACTTCTACGACGTACTTTCTCTTATTTTATCTACAACTTGTACAAATGAATCATTTCCATTTGATATATATAATTTGTGTGTGTGGTAAATCCTTTAATAAATATTAATATTGTAAATATTAGGTTGTCCCTTCCGTACTGCTACAGTAATTATAAAATAGATGCAACAATATTTAAATAATTAGGCTATTAATTATCTGCATGAGTGCCACGTGGTAAAAGGCTCTAGACTTCTGGATGAAGCTATTCAATCAACATCTTCCTTTTGAGAGTGACCACATTTAAAGCAATGGTGGAAAATTTCAATGAAGTTGCACGTGTTACTCTTACATGCATTTTATACTAACAATTGTAGAACAAATAAATGAAGTTGTGAAACTCCTGCTCTCAAGATATTTTTAATCAAGTTTATGCTTCTGTTTTCGATTGTAATCAAAATTTGATTTTAATCCAATTAACATAATTATTCTCTAACAAGTCCTTTTTAAAAATGCAAATTAGTGGAAATTTGGTCAAAATTTAATATTAAATACAGATTGGAAGTTAGTCCGACGAATATAATTAACATCATTAGTATTATAATAGTATTGATGTTTTTCAGAGTATGTATTTAACTCCATTACAGTAATATCTTTAACTTAGAAAATTAAAGGATAACTTATAAATAATAATAAAAATTTAGTTTAGACTAACAGTGTAATATAAATAAATATTTAAATGTTATACTTCTCTGACCACGTGGTGAATCTGACTTTAACAATTTCATATCAAATGGTTAATCAGATGATGACGTAAACCATACAATGCTACCAAAGAATGGAATAGATTTATTTCTATAATCTAATTTAAATAACAAGAGTCCTGATCATTGAAAGAATTTATTTTAGTTTAATAAGAGGTATGGAGTTATAAAGTTTAGATAACGAGGTTATCAAATTGTTGATGGATGTTGATGAAATTAAATGAGAAGTATATTTAGAGGTGTAAGTTATTCCAATATAATATAATATAATATAAAATAAAAAGAAGAGATACATTACTTTTAAAATAATATCGAGAGTTTCTCTTCCTTCATATATATTTTTTTCAATTTAAGAATTTTTGTAATGAGTGATTCATTTTTGACTGAACATGTTGGATTCTATTCCATCCCAAGCCAGCCAGTTCAACCAAATGTTATATATTACTTTATAAATATAATTAATTTAATAACTATATATTAATAATAGAACTTGATAAATAATATAGTTTTGTAATTATTGTTATTTTTAGTGGAAACCTTTAACAAAATCTTAAAAGAATTATTGGATAAGTTCATAGTTTAGAATGAATTAGTATACAATTTTTATATTCTTTTAATACTCATACACGATCTATCATTTGTATATTGTTTTAAAAAGAATGTCTTAAACTCTATTTAACCTCTTCTGATTAGAGGCAACTTGTCGGTTCACTAATATTTTGATAGAATGACAAAGGATGGTTTAAAAATCTTTAAATATATTTTATGTGCCAGGTGAATTTTTAGGATTCATTGTAAAAAGGAACAGTTGATAAAAATAAGGTTAAGTCTCTTCCGGTCTCAAGTTTCTTCAGATAATATTGTTAGGGTTAATTATTGTGGTTGAAGTATTATTCATTTTAGAACTTGGTTGTTTCATTATGATTTTGTCTTTAAAATGTGTTTTAGAGAGTTAAGGGAGGGAGGTGTATATAAATTAACTTTGATCTCAACTCCTAAGTGATGTGGGACTAGTAGGTGTACCGGAACAAAGTCTATAATTGAAACTTTTGCTAAGCAAAAGATTAAGGTTGTATATGTTCCACTTTGAAGCTCAGTTACTCCGTCATGGTTTTGTCCTTAAAAGATGCCTAAGAGGATTAAGGGAGGAAGGTGTATATAAACTGACCTTGGCCTCGACTCCTAAACGATGTAGGACTATTGGGTATACCGGAACAAGCCTCCCAGGTCGAGGGCTAAGGGAAGAGGTCCCCACAGACGGTGCTAATGTTCCGACCTCAAGTTCATTGAGATGACATCGCTAGGGTCAATCACTGCGTCCTAGGTATAACTTAGTTGTTCCGTCACTGTTCTGTCCTTAAAAGGTACCTCAGAGGGTTAAGGGAGGAAAATGTATTTAAACTGACCTTTGACCTCGACTTCTAAGCAATATGAGACTATTAAGTGTACCGGAACAACAGAAATAATAAAATATATACAAAACTTAATTAATGTATATTATATTTTGATGGATCAAGTATATTTAAAGTAACCAGAGTAGGAGTAATAATTGCATCATCTGCAAATATTCTTATCTACAAATATTCTTATTATGTTATTTGTTTAGACAAAATGAACTTGTTTTAATAATGAGGCTGAATATTATGTTTTGGTAATTGAATTAGAAATATTGATTATTTTGAAAGATAAAAATGTCTTAATTAGAGGTGATTCTCAAATTAATAATCAAGCAAGTTAACTGAGAATATAAATCGGTAAATTTAAATTTAATTAAATACTTTACTAATACATAATTATTGGATATATAAATTGATGAAGAAAATTAAAGAAAAATTTATAAGAATTAGAATAAAAGTTTTGACAAAGTTCGAAGTTTTCCACATAAATTATTTATCATCAAATGATTAGAGAAAACCAATATATATATATATATATATATATATATATATATATATATATATATATAAATAAATAAAATAAGCTAGTGAATTACATTTGATAATTAAGCCTTAATTGTTCGATAATTAGGTTATTGATTTGATTAGACAATTATATCCACCTTAATCCAAAGTTTATAAATATGTTATTGTCGCTATTAATTATTTTATTAAATGGGTAGAAGTTGTTTTCTTGAGAAAAAAATAAACATAAACATGTAATAGATTTAATTGAGGGATATATTATTTATTAATTTTATATTTCCAAATCATTACGATAACATATCATTTATAAATATGTTATTGTCGCTAGTAGTTATTTTATTACATGGGTAAAAGTTGTTTTTTAAAGAAAAAGTTAAACATAAACATGTAATAGATTTAATTGAGGAATATATAATTTATTAATGTGAGATTCCCAAATCAATTACAACTGATAAAAGTACAATTTTTTCACAAAAAGTAGTTCAATAGTAAAAGTTTAGGAATATAAAGTTGTTAGCATAAACTCTTTATTATATTCAAGTAAATGACCATGTTCAAACTATTACTAAAATCTTTAATCTTTAATCTTTAATTTGATAAAGAAGTCTATTAGGAAAAGAAGTTGGCATGAAACATTACCACATGTTTTATAGGCATATACAAAGTCTTCTAAAAATTCTACCAATATTACGCCTTATAAATTAATATATCGGCATGATGTTCTATTCCATATTAAATTAAATATTAAATTAATGTGCAATCAATCCCGAAAGACAAAATTAGTTATCAAATCAACATTATTGAACTATAAAAAAGGATGATCTGTCTTAAGTTGATTTGACAAAAAAGAAAAGATTATTCAAATTTATAATAAAAAAAATACAAAAAATATTTAAAAAAAAGGAGATTTGGTATGGAAAGCTATCTTATCATATTATCAAAGATTATATGATCTTGGTGAGACATGACATGATTTCAAGAATTTTTTTTATGGTCGAGATTTGTAAGACCATTCATAATGGTTGAAAACAAAGAAATAAAAAGTTCTTTTGATAACATCATCAACTTTGCATTATCAATCTTTAATTTTTTTTTTCTTTTCTTTTAGAACTCTCTAATTGAGTTTTGGATTTTGAGTTTTGTAACTTATTATATAAATAGAAGATTTGGAGTTTTTACTAAGGTGTCAATGTTTAGTTCTTTATTTCTTCTTTTTTAATTTTTTGGGTTTTGATTGAAGAATTTTTATTCTTTAAAATTTTTGCTTGATTAAATCAGAAAATAAATTGTTAATTGTTTAACTTCTTCATGGAATCTAATATATAATAACTCAAAAGGTATTAAAGAGATTTGTTTGAGTTGTTGCCTGTATTGTTTCTTTTGGAAATGGTTTTTCAAAAATAATATTCAGAGATTATGAGTAAGAAAACTTTTTAAAATGTGGTATTTAGATTTCTTTAATATTAATGTTATCTTGAATCGATTGAGGAGATTCCTCAATTTCTTCTTTTTTCCATCTTCATTAATCGGTGATGGCTTGAAATTATTATTTTTTCTCAATCTCACCATCTTTTAAAATTTCTATTATCAGATAACTCTATTTATAAATGAAATTTGTTGATAAAATTTAAATAACTATAATTTGAAAACATACACTAAAAAATAAATAAGTTTACATTGTGAATATTTGCCAGATAGTGTACTCTCTAGATAGATTGTGGAGATGATCGAAAAGGTTTGTTGTTATTGTAATATATGTGTTCTTACATCAATTCCCGCCGATTAATTTTACTCAAAAACAAGTTTACATAGGTCGACATGTGTTAATCACTATCATACTAAAGATTAAGAAGGTAATTAGGCCTATATGAATTTGGACTCCTAATATATAGTAAGGCCCACCTACGAAGTCTATAAATAGAATAATGCTTTTACAAGAAATGTCTTCTTCCTCCACCTCCATAATTTCCCCTTGCCCTCCATAATTTTACGAAGAGGCAAAAATACCCTTAAGTTATAATTTTAAGACCATTCCTACCCTCCACCCCCTTACCCTACATCGTCTCCTACACCTTCTTTGCATGTTTTTGCACCTCTTTTCCTTCTTTGTGGAGATCATTCACTCCTTCCTACACCTTGTTGGCATGTTCTTACACCTTTCCTTATTTGTACTCCTTGATTGTTTGCGTTGCAGCTGACTATACTTTCATTCACAGTGGTAATGGACTGAAGAGTGATGGTTTCCGGAACTGCATTTTGTGTTGTCTTCAATCACTACAAACACTCTCCAACCATCATAATACACTACTGCCAATCGTCTAATTGCTGCCTTGTCACTTACTTTCTTCACTGTAATGCACAAGCTTCACCCTAACTTTTCAGCCAACATTTCCACAGATCACCATCACTTTTTTTCTTTTTTTTTAGCAGGGACAACTTAGTCTTTTCATGAAGGTCACTTTTGGAATTCAAAAAATTATGGAGGCCTATGGGGAAATTATGGAGATGGAGAAAGAAGACATCTTTACAAGAAGATAATGTAACTCTGATCTAAAACACTTAACTACTCCAACCAATCACTTACTTGATCATGATGACAAATATGACAGATATAAATTGGTGCATTGTGATTAAATTTACTAAGATTTTTAAACACGTGAAATTGAAGATTTAAACCCTAACCCTAAATTAGTGAAACTCAAAAGTAAAAATATTGAAAATAGAAGTTTGTTTTAACAAAAAAAAATATAAAAAGTGACATATATATACTTTGATAGTGTTGATTAAGGTAGTTAAAATCAAGATTTTAATTATAAAATTGTAGGATTGTAGATTTTTATACTATCTACTATTTAAATCAGACGCATGATCATGACAACAACAAAATCGTGGGATAATCGAATTAAAAAAATGTGAAGTGTTATTTTTCTTTGATGGTGTGTTGTACTGGTTGTTTATCTTGGTAGGTAAATAAGTTTAATTCAAATAAAATCTAACTTTAATTAAAAATTAATGCAATTAAAATTGAAATTTTATCTTAATAAGTATATTTGTACAACCACCTAATTAAAATTAATACAATTAAATTAAATTTTACCTTCTATTTTCAATCTTTTGCAATACCTATTTACTTCATAAATGAATTAAGTTTTAATCAAAACAAATTTCAAATCTAAACCTAAATAAACATTAACAACATATTTTGTTACTGTCTAATCTCCTTAATTGAATATGATTAAAAACATTTTTAGAGTTTGATCCCGAATATCCAACCTAGTGTATGCTCATGGATTAAATATCTTTGAGCATAGGGGGAGGCACGATGCTTTCATATATAAAGACCATTTTGTAAATCACCTTTGATTCCGACTATGTCATATATATGGCCCACATGCACAACCCGTTAATGTTTTATTTGGTGGACTCAATTTACAACATCGTACTACCATGATGTTGCACCAGTTAAGATGGTTGATTTATCTTGTGCTGAACCTTCGTAACAATATCATAATCAAACAAGCTTGAATCTTTAATCCGTCGCAGTTATTACCAATCTCAATTCGCAGTCCTTAAAACTTTAATTTCGTTAAAACTTGACAAAGAAAGTTTTGTCACATCTATACTATTTAAACTACCTTCATTTTTAGGTAAATTTATACTTTTAAATATATTAATTAAATGTTCATTTCTATTTCTTAGTTATAGTAGGTATTTAGTACTTCAATTCTTAAATTTGATAAAGTTATAGATGACATTATTTAATTAACTTTTTAATGAATTTCTAAATAGGAGGTAGTTGGATTATTAGGACTAGTACTTTCTTTTATTTATCTACAACTTGTACAAATAAGACATTTCCATTTGATATATATAATTTGTGTCTATGGTTTGTCCTTTAATAAATATTAATATTATAAATATTAGGTGATCCCAGTAATTACAATATAGACGCAACAATATTTAAATAATTAGGTTATTATCTGCATTAGTGACCACGTGGTAAAAGGCTGTAGACTTTTGGATGAAGCTATTCAATCAACATATTCTTTTTGAGAGTGGCCACATATAAAACAATGGTGGAAAATTTCAATGAAGTTGCACGTATTACTCTTACATGCATGTTATACTTAAAAATTGCAGAACAAATAAACGAGGTCGTCTAAACTCCTGCTCTCTTTCGGTCAAATTAACATAATTTCTTCTCTAAAAAATCCTTTTTAAAAATATAAATTAGTGGAAATTTGGTCAAAATCTTAAATACAGATTGAAAGTTAGTCCGCAGAATATCATTACTATCATTAGTGTTATAATAATATTGATGTTTTTTCGGAGTTTGGATTTGACTCCATTACAGTGATATCTTTAAAAACATCTTTGAAAATTAAAGGATAACTTATAAATAATATGATTTTTTTTAGTATATATATAACATAAATAAATACCTCTCTGACTACGAATCTGTGTTTAACAATTTCATATTAAATAGTTAATATCCGATAATGATGTAAAGGATACAATACTACCAAATAATGGAAGAGATTTATTTCTATATATAATATAAATAATAAGAGTCCTAATCAATTGAAATGAATTTATTTTAGTTTAGCAGGGGGTTTGGAGTTATAAAGTCTAGATAACTAGGTTATTGTAGCATCTCACAATGTATATTAAATACAAAATGTTAATACTTATTCAAAGTATACAGTAATTTAAAAGATTTTTTATACAAACATATAAGTATATTTATTTACTCAATAAAATTTGAATTAAGTACTCAATATCTCCTTATCTACATAATACAATCTAACCCAAAGAAATCACACTTTAAAGTTTGAAAGAGGATCTTGAAATACTTGAAAGGGACAATCAAGGTGGGATTGTGGTATCCTAGAGGAGCCCCATTGATATTGACAGGCTATTCAAACTCAGACTTTGTCGGTTGTGAGCTAGACTGCAAGACTACCAGTGGAACATGTCATCTGTTAGGTGCTAGCTTGATCTCATGGCATAGTTTGAAACAAGCTTGTGTCGCCCTTCAACAGCTGAAGTAAAGTATATAGCAACTGGGAGTTGTTGTGCTCAGATATTGTGGCTTAGACAACAGCTAAGTGACTTCGGTATAAGCCTTTCTAAAATTCCTCTTAAGTGTGACAATACAAGTGGTATTAATCTAACCAAAAATCCTGTGCAACACTTTAGGAAAAACATATTGAGATTCGACATTATTTTATTTGTGACCATGTGAACAATGGAGATTGTGAAGTGCAGTTTATTAACAACTTGTTGATTTCTTCACCAAACCATTGGCAAGAGATAGGTTCAACCTTCTAATACCAGAATTGGGTATCTTAGATATTTCTAATGTTTCAAATTAATATTGCCTCTCTAATTATATGCTTTTGAGTGTTATTGAATAACTGTGTGCAGTGAAACTGTTTTAGCATGCTCAAACTAGTAGTACTGGAAAATGAAATTTTAAATTAATCTATTAATTTCTTCTTTTAATCTGCTGAAAATCTACTACATCATGTGTTTTAGTCATTTTAACACACTGTTCTTCGAAAACAACATTTTATTTCGTTGTGTACAGTTTAAAGAGTTACTACCAGTTCTGTTTAACATGTTATTTTTTTAAATTAGCATGCTGATTTTCCTGAGCTAAATATATATAAATATATTAATATGTTAATTTCAGAAAAATAGCTCATTAAATTCTCAAATATCAGACTTTTAACATGTTGCCTGTCAAAATTAACCTGTTGAAAATAGCTTTGTAGAGTTGACAACTTGATGTTTTAGCGTTTTTCTTTCAAAGATAGGCATGAAAAGCAATTGCAGTAGGCTTAAATAATCTAAGAAGTGCTTCACAACACCATAGGACCTGTGAGCACCTCTAGAAAATTCAGAAATAACAAGTCTCATACCAATTGGGCATGAGTGGGCAAAATCAGTTAAAGTGGTAAAAAATACTTGCTTTAGAATTCAGATTTTGCTGTACAATGAAATCTTGACTGGGCAGGTTTGAAAAAGTTGGTTATTCTGTTGCACATTCACATGAGTTGCATCATCTTCACATTCCACACAGTCTCATACTTGTTGAATTGAAAACGTTGCTTTTAAATAAGTCATTACATTCGCATATCAGCATGCAGTCTATACTCCGCTGCAACTAAAACAACATACATTAGCTTGCCATTCTGCATATTTTACCTCCAAAAATAGCAGCCATGTCTTCATCCAAACCCATCAAACGAACCAGGACCTCATCCTCAAGCCAAGAAGAGGAAGATCAGGGTCACCTAGAGATCTGGTTCAGTGGATATGCTAAGCAGATGCAAACCTATATTCACAACTACAACCGAAAGAGCCTAATAGCACCAAAGTTTGTAACTTCAAAGTGGTTGAAGGAACAATAGCTGGATGAGATCATTGGCATCCTCAATCACCAAAAGCTGAGAAAGTTTCTTGGAATGAATGGGTGCATCTATCTGGATCTTGTGAAGGTGTTTTACACAAATCTCCAATTTGATGGCCAAAACATGAGCACTCATGTGAAATGTGTGGACATGCTGATCACACCAAAGGAGTGGTTTGCCATCATGGGATTAAGGCATGAGGGCCAACAGATTGAGAGAAAAGCTTTAGAGGACTTCAACAAGACTCAATTCTCAAGACATGTATGAGGAATCCGAATGAAGAGGTGAAATCCTTTGGAGTTGGGAAGTTAGCAATAACTCCAAGGATCTTAAAGTTTATGATTGTGTGGATTCTTACACCTAGGGGCAATAACCATGCTACCCTCACGGAGGAAGACTTGATGTTGCTCTATTGCTTGGTAAATAAGGTGAAGGTTGATTGGCTGTTCACAATGAAGGATCATATGTTCAAGGCACAAAAGTTAAATGATTACAAGCTGCCATATGCTATCCTTATCTCCAGAATGTTAGAATTTTTTGAAGTAGACTTGGTAGATGAATTGGCTGAAATTCGAAAGTTATAAGTGAGATCAACCAATCTATGTTGAACCGAATTGGACTCTAAAAAGTGAATGAAGCTTGGACATACAAGGGAGGAGATAGTGAAGGAGCTGGATCCAGTGGAGTGGCTGGCCAAGAAGATGCAGAACTTCCTGATACTACAGGAGCACCTATGCTTCCATTCGTGCCTCCAACACCATAACAGGAGCTGTCAACACCCAATTTCGTCCGGCAAATAAAAATTATTTTTGCAAATATAAAAAAAGGAAAAAAATAAAATAAAAGAATAAAAATAAGAAATTAAAACTTTTTAACATGTGTTATTTAGTTTCTTTGCCATTTAGAATAAATAATAAAAAGAACTTTGACTTTATAAGTAAAGTTTGATTAAATA
>Ga0209700_109522_pt1 | contig 11177 bp, 7 predicted proteins | sample SiratroredBW_FD_187528 | JGI IMG/M metagenome (GOLD analysis project Ga0209700, IMG submission 187528) | Root nodule microbial communities of legume samples collected from California, USA - Siratro red BW (SPAdes) (version 2) | ecosystem: Host-associated > Plants > Roots > Nodule | place: USA...
GTTTTTATGGTTATTGGATGTCCTTGGAAGTACGACCTTAATCTTCTCGCTGCGTACACCAATGACAACGCTGCCTTTTCTATTACTTGGTACCTGATTTCCGCATCGCGCAAGGCTCGGCCGGTAAAGTATATGGGTTTTGACCCTTTCCCTTGGACTAAAGCTGAACTGACGACATCTTCTGAAACAGAAAGATAAAGCAGCAAACGGCCTCCTGTCTTGGGTTTCTCAAGAATGGGTGTGGTGGACACGACTGTTTTTATCTCGTTGAAAGCTTCTTCACACTTGCTGTCCCATTTAAACCTGTCAGCCTTCCTGAGGACCTTGAGGATGGGTCGGATCTTCTCGGTCAACCTGGGGAGAAAGCGAGACAAGGACGTCAGCCTTCCTACCAACCTTTGGGTTTCTTTTAGGTTGGTAGGGCTTCTCATAGACAATATCACTTCGCATTTGTCAGGGTTGACCTCTATCCCTCGATTAGTGAGCATGAATCCCAGGAACTTCCCTCCTTCTATCCCGAACACACACTTGGCCGGGTTTAACTTCATCCTGTAGAGGCGCAACTGCTCGAATATCTCAGTCAAGTCTTTGAGATGTTGATCAAATGTCCCGGATTTGACCACCATGTCGTCTACGTATACTTCCATATTTCGACCGATCTGCCTTTCGAATATTCGATCCATCAACCTTTGATAGGTAGCCCCTGCATTCTTTAGTCTGAACGGCATTACCTGATAACAAAAGTTGGCAGACTCCGTGATGAATGTCGTTTTGCCTACATCTCGGTCGTACATGGGTATCTAGTTATATCCTGAAAAGGCGTCTAAGAAACTGAGCATTCGGTGACCGGCTGCTTCGTCCACTAGTCGGTCGATACTTGGTAGCGGGTAGGCATCTTTAGGACATGCCTTATTGAGATCCGTGTAGTCTGTGCACATTCTCCACTTGCCATTACTCTTCTTGACAAGGACTATGTTGGCTAGCCACGTAGTATATTGAATTTCTCGTATGAAGCCGGCGTTAAGTAACTTCTGCACCTCCTCCATGGCGGCCTTCCTCTTCTCTTCCCCTAGCCTTCTTTTCTTCTGAGCGACTGGTTTTGCTTCCTTACAGACTGAGAGCCTGTGCGTCATTATGCGAGGGTCAATTCCTGGCATGTCATCGCCGTCCATGCGAAAAGATCGTGATTTTCGGCTAACTTTGCCTTAAGCTTATCCTTCTCCTCTTCATTTAAGATTCCCCCCAACTGTGTGTTCTGGCCTTCATTCCTCAATTGTTATTCTTCCACAGCGTCCCTTGGTTCCATTCTCACCTTATCATTAATACGAGGGTCTAAATCCGTCATTGCAACCATTCTTTGGCTTACATCTCTTTTGGCTGATGTGGTTGTTGGCGTCAACTTTAGACTGGCCACGTAACACTCCCTGGCCGTTCGTTGATCTGCATGGATAGTGGCTATGCCTCTTTGGTCGGTCGGGAACTTCATAGCTAGATGGGGCGTGGAGCAATCGCTCCCAGTTTGTTCAGCGATGGCCGACCCAGTAGTGTGTTGTACGATGTGTTTACATCTACTATTAAATACCTCACCAGTATTGTTCGGCTTCCCTGGCCGACATCCCCGAACTTGGTATGTAAGTCGATATAACCTCTTGTATCAACTCGTTCCCCAGAAAATCCCACTATCTGCTCATCCAAAGGCATGATGGCGTGGTCGTCTAAGTTTATCTTTCTGAAAGTTCTCCAATATAACACGTCTACTGAGCTCCCTTGGTCGATTAGTGTTTTTCTGACCTCACAGTTTGCGACTTCAATGGCTATGACCATGGGGTCATCTTGCCTAGTATCAATATTTTTGAAGTCTCGGTCGGTAAAAGTTATGTCTGGCAAGCTTCTTTTCGACCGACTATTGATCGTGTACACACTTTTAATTGCTCTCAAGTGTCGCTTTCGTGCTGAATGCGATGGTCCACCTCCTCCGAATCCTCCCGAAATTGTGTTGATTATGGTTCGATTATCACTACCACGCGGTCTCGGACTCCGTTCTCAGGATTGCTCAGGTCTCGGTCGCCCATTGCCTCGGCCCCTGGGGCTTCTCTCAGGCGTCCTTGCCCTTTGCCGATCGTAATGTCTTCTCTCCTTTTTAACGTAACGCCGCAATTGCCCAGCCTGTATAAGTTTCTCTATTCTGTCTTTCAGAGCAGTTCATTCCTCCGTACTGTGGTCGTGATTGTGGTGGTATCGACAATGCTTGGTTTGATCGGCCCGAGGAGGTGAAGGGAACTTTCGGGGGCGGGAATGAGTTCAGTACTAAGTGCTTCCTCCAAGATCCGCGCTCGGCCCATATTCAGGGGGGTATATTTTGTAAACCTTGAGGGCCGAGGGGGTTCTCTCACCTTTTGTGGGTTTCGATCTCGGTCGTTTCGTTTTTCGTGGCCTTGATCGGCTCTAGCGTGGGCTTTGAATTCCCTAAGATCCTCTACATGCATATACTGCGCTGCCCTTTGGCGAAGTTCGTCCATGATCGCGGCCGGCTGCATGGATAAACTGTCTGCGAACGGGCCTGAACGAAGGGCAGTAGTTAGGTAGACCATCGCTACCTCAGGCAATAGACCACGGATGTTTAGCGCAACTTGGCCGAACCTATCCATGAACGTCCGTAGTGACTCTCCCCTCTCCTGACGCACATTAGCTAGCACGATTGGTGTCAGGTTGTGTGGCTTGCTCGCTGCAAATTGTGCCGCGAATTTGATCTTAAGGTTCTTGAAGGAATCAATTGACTTTGGAGGAAGTTGGGTAAACCAACTAAGTGCGACTCCCCTCAGAGAGGCCGGAAAGACCTTGCAGTACACATGCGTGTCGGTCGTATATATGGATAGCTGCGCGACATATGCATTGATATGTTCATCTGGGTCAGAGGTTCCGTCGTATCGGTCCAATGTGGGGTTTTTCCAACCCTTTGGCAACCTTGTAGTCATGATCTCATCCGTGAAGGGATACTCCCGAGATGTTTCTTCTTTGTTTTCTTTATTGCGATCTGGCATACTGCGCTCTTCCCTTCGGCCCTCATGACGAGAACCTTCTGCCCGGCTTTCTCTCCTTGAGCCTTCTTCTCTTCGGGTTTCATGCCGGGAGCCTTCTTCCCTTTGTGTCTCACGCCGAGAGCCCTCTCCGGCGGTGTTTTCGGTGTGGACTCATTCCACCCTGTCAATTCTCTGTCTCAGTCTTTCATTCTCCTCTCGGAGGACGTCCAGAGCGCCGGCGTGACGCATCCGGTCCTCCTCCCTCAACTTCCTCATCGTTTCCAACTCTCGCTTCATCTCGGCCAGTATGGCCGTCGAGTCCTCTCCGAAATGATTTTGTTGGCTTCCTTGATTTCTGGTCGTCCATTGTCTTGTCGAGCTGATCTCGGCCCCACGGTGGGCGCCAAAATGTTCTTGCACGGGACCGGTCGGCTCCCACAAGCAACAGTGTCTCCTTCCTGTCCTTCGATGATGGCGTCCAATTCCCTTTTGTTCTATCGAAACACAGTCCCGGGAGGGGGTCCTGCAGGCACTCCGACGCTCAAGTCAGTATTAAGCCGAATAAGGGTAGAATATCTTGGGATGAAGTAACCGTACCTGATTTCATGGGTCCACCTTGCTTTTTATAGTGTTTGATTGGGCCTTAAGCAGGTGGACTTAGGGCCTTGCTTTTTATAGTGTTTGTTGTGCACTAGCCATCATTACAAATTTCGTATTCGAATAGTTTTCGGTCGGTCCGATACTTATCGGATGACTTACTCATGTTGCAATTATGGCTTGAGGTGCTTGGCTCCCCTTATAGTACAGGAGCTAATAAAATCTATTTCGACTAGGATCAGGGAAAGTAATAATGTAGAAAAGACACTCTTTTTTATGATAGCCTTTTCAATGTATGGAAGTTACAACACTCGAATAACATTCAATGAAATTAATACAAAAAAAGAGAGATTTTTTACCAGGCTGCAATACAATCTCACCGAAGTCTAAAAAAGGTATTTTGGAGAAATATGACAGCCAATGGCATACATGTTTAAAGCCTGAATTGCTATAATTGTTATAAACTTTGTGTTTTTTTTTTTTTTACCTAACATGGCAATATGCTTAAAGGAGAACGTTGTTTTGTTATGGCATGACAAGTCAAGCGATGTTCAATGGGATAGGTTGTGTTAGATTTAAAAATAGAGAAAATGGATATTGTAGGTTTGTATTTTATCTATTTTAGTAGTATCTGAAATTAATATATGTATACGAATGGTAGCATCTATTTATGCTTCTTATTTAATATATTTTTAAAGTAAAAAATACAATAAAAAAATAAAACATAAATTAATTCAATTAGCAGTTTGTATTTGTTGACATCAAAATTTTTGATTGAATCAAATTCTAGAAATATTGTAGTAGTTTTATATGATTATTGGATAATAATAACGTAGGAAGGCGAATTTTTAGTTTAAAGGCATTTTAATATTACATTAATCGATCCTAAAATCACGGTATCTCAATGTGCTGAGAACAAGTCTTCCAACCACCACTCATTAACCGTTTTGCACTGAATTCTTTTTTGCTTATCTTGTCTCGTAGATACATATTGATAATTTGACGGTGAATGATTGTTCTAAAAAAGTCTTGTTCATCTAATAGTTCAATTCAACACAAAATAATCAATGAATAGCGATTTGCCAACTATAAGACAGACAACTAAAGTTAAAAAACGTGCATGATGCTATGTTGTACCAGTAAAATTGTATCAATATGCTATTTAATTAGTACTCGAAGTCCGAAACATGTTATATTTTCAGCTTCCAAAATTTCAAATGATGAAAATATACAGATGCATCTAATGAGTTCAACTATCTGGGGTCGGTAACAACTAGGCATGTAACCCACTAACAAATCATATTATTTCTCATATTTTCAAAACATGCTTAAAATAACATCAACTTGTTGTTATTTAAAAACCATCTTAATTTAAAAGTACTAATTTATTGCGTAGGTTGAAAAAGATGTTACTTTTCACAATGTTCACTGCATGTTGAATTTATTTGAAAAAAAAAAGTTTAATTCATTTTTACTCTTATAGTTTAGTAAATCTGTAATTTTGCTCTAAAAAGTTTTAATACACATTTGGTCTTTCAATTTTTCAACATTAAATAATCTTTTTCCACCTTTAAAATATCAATCAAATTAACAAAAATGTTCATACATCCATCATATTATTAAAGTAAATTCTCAAACCTACTATATTTTATCTAAATGAATATTTGACACTATTATTTCTTAGAGATATTGTACCATTTTTTTTTGCAGGTAATTAGATAAAAATTGTTTAATTTTTAAAAAAATGAAAAAAAATATAATTTTAAATTAAATTTTATTGAAACTAAAATTGCACATTCAGAAAACTTGTAGTAGAACCAAAAGTAGATTAAGAAAAATCAAATTGTTATACGAGATAAAACTATAAGGAAAAGTTAAAGTTTGAAATTGATCGGTGATCAATATTATGTATAAACATGATGATGAATGTCTCTTACTCAACTTGATTTTTTTCTCACTTTCAATAAGAATTGAAAATATTATTTAATAAAAAATTTATCAGATTCTTCCAAAATTATCTTCAACTCGCTTTCATATTAGAAATACCATTTATCAATAACATTAATCTTAACTCATCAATCTTAACTCATCTTTTAATCTAATAAAAATAAATACAAAATATCTACTGTAAAATCTACCAATATCTAAATCTTGATAACTCCTTATAATTAATATTTTAAGTCATATTTTAATATTTTGATCTACACTTCATTATCGAACTCACTACATCAAATTTTGTAGAACTTGTATTTCGTTATCATAGTTGTAGAACTCTAAAATAATATCATAATTGCCTTAAAAGTGACAACTACAGCCAACTTCACCTTTCCAATTTTGTTTTTTTCGAAGATTTGACTCTTCCAAAGATCTTGCTAGAACAATAAATCTATCATTGCTTCTCGTCAACTTCTTACACTGAACCCAAGTTAGTTTGATCAATCACTATAATATAAAGTTGCAAAAAGCTTATTTTTCTCTAATTTAAATAAGATAAAAAGTGAGATAAATAATTTAACTAAATAATATATATATATATATATATATATTATATTCTATATATATATATATATATATATATATATATATATATATATATTATATTCCCGTATTTAATTAAATTCTTACTTAATAAAGTTTTTCCCTAAAGCTTTAACTTCTAAATGGCAATAAAAAAGAAACTGAAAAAGTTTTAACCTGCAGGCAAAGAAGCATGAAGGGGTGTTGCAAGGTAAAGGGGTGACACCGCGAAAAAAGATATATTAGCAAAATTAATATAATATCTCTTTTCTACCTCGGATTATATGATTAACCAATGTTATCTTGCATTATAGACACTATATTAGCCAGTCTTATAACCAATGTATAGATCGATTCCCTATTCAATCTATATAATATATCATTACAAACCTCATCAATATAGACTTTTGGTTCCAATATTTATAAAAAAAACAACACCTTCTTTTTCAAACCACCGTCACAACAATTTTATTGCAATAGATTAATTTTTGGATGTAAAAGTTAAACATGTATAATAAATAATTAATGATATGGTCTCATTGGTGCCTTTAACATAGAGTTGATTAAATTAAATTACCTAGTCAGAACTGCGAAGTCGTATAGCAATACGAATAGCAGAATATTTGGTGGAAAATTATTCAAGAGTCTCTCAAATGATGCTTGTAAAGCCAACTAGCCAATTATGAAACCCCATATGATTCTCAGAATTTATCAGAAAAAGGTTAAGACGAGAAATAATTTATTAATAATATTTCCAAATCTTTAATGTACCTCAAGATATTTTCCTACCAAATAATTACAACTAATCTCTTCTAAGCAGTAGTAACTTTTAAAATTTATTTTTTACATAGTTTTTTTTATACATTAACCTTTTCTTTATTAAAATCTAAGATAATGTATCTCTATAAATAACAAAAAATAGCCCTTTCATCATGGTTTGACAAAATTAGATTTGATTATTTCTAAATGATCCAACATAGAATATTATAACATTCTATTACAGATTAATTGGCATCACCAAGCAGAAGGAACATTAACCAATTGATTACTCTTTTTCTTCTCGGCTTTAGCTTCTTCTCTTCTGATATTCTTATAGCTCGTCTTTCTAAATATATGATAGAAAAATAATAAATATAAATTATTAAAGCAATATTATAATATATTTAAAATGATAATATTTTTGTTACCCTTTTAAATATACATTAATTTTTAAATCTTAATAAAGTCAATAATCTATAAATTGAACCTTTTAATCTCTACATTGACTTAAAGAAATTTCAAATAGGTTTATGGTCTTAACACATCTAACGGTTTTTTTTTTAGTTTTTGTATTTTTTTAACTCTATCAATCTTTGTTATAGTGCTTGTTCTCATTTATTATTTTTTGTTCTAATCTCATTTAAAGTGTTTTCAATTTGATCTCGGACAGAGTCTCTTCAATTTGACCTTAGAGTAAGTATGTTTAAGTCAATCCTAATTAAAACATTTTAATATTGATCTTAATTATTGCATTTTTCACCTTGATCTAGCAAGAGCATTTTAATATTAGACTCAATTAGTGCATCTTTAATCTTATATACTTTTAATCAATCTATTGACCATGATATTTTCAGCTCGATCTTAACTAGAGCTTATTTTAGCTTTGGGCACGGTATCCTTTCACACCGTGACGTGTCATTACTCTCATTTGACACCGCTTACGTGTCAAACATATTAATTGTTTATTCCACATGCACACAGGGAAAGGGGTAGAGGGGAGGTGAAAAGCCTTTTGGAAGATTCATTCTTCGCGCGCACAGAACCTCTCGTCTTCCACAGAGAAAACTTTCTTAAAGCTCTCTCGTCTTCCTCAAACCTAAATCACACACTCTCTGCGTAGTCTCTCTTGCACGCTGCTTCTCTCACTCTCTGCTACCTGTCGTCTTCGCTCACCTTCTGCCTATCTTCAGCTTGTCATGTGATTGGTTTAGGGTTGCAGTTCAATGTGACTTTTAGGTTTTTTTGTGTGAAGGTTCGTCTTTTATGGCTGCATTTTTACACAAAAGCTTCATTTTTTGTTAAGTATGGTTTCGTTTGTGGGTTTGGGGTTTGTAGTGCTTTATGTAAGTAAAGGTTTGTCTTTTGATGGAAAATGAACCTTTTATTGGTTGTTTTATAGTTTTGTTGTTGGTTGTTAAAAAATGTTAGACTTTTATAGGGTTTGTGTTCAAAAGGGAGGAACTTTTTTATGTTTTGGTAATGTTAGAGTATTTTTCAGTGCTGATCTGACATAGTCGACAAAGTTTCAACTATGATGTCCCCTCATTAGACAAAGGTTAACCAGGGGTGGTGTGTAAAGTAATATTGTTTGTTCTGAGCTGACAAAACATGATAGGTTTCCTATGGCATAACGACAACACACCTTAGTACTGGTTTTAGGGTCTGAAGTTATAAGTGTTGATGAGGAACATTATCACATAATAAGTTCTTAACTTCTTTGAGTGATGTATCCCTTCACTAAAGAATGGGTAACCTGTCGGAAGTTAGGAACTTGATTTGGGATAATAGCCCTCATGAACACTTATAACTTCAGACATCAAAACTTCAACTATGGGGTTTCGTCATTTAGAAAGGGTTAACTTGTGATGTTCTATGTTCTCAAAACCAGTATTATTATAGACACATTTTTGTTTGCAGCCTTGCATAATCATTGTTGTGTCCAGGCAAAGAAGTTTATATGGGTTAATAGTCCTCATGAAGACAAATGAGTTTAGTTTCCAAAACATTAAGTATGGTATCCTGACATGAAATAAGGGATAACTGCTCATGAATTGACAGTTCGAAGTCAGCTTATTAAAATTGCTTTGTTTGTATAGGTGCTTGAAAATTTGAAGCTTGATGGCTGCAAAAGGAAAAATAGTTACTGTCAATGATAGAGAACCTACAGTAAGTATGTTTGTAAGTTGTTTTTTGTTATTGAAATGTTTTAAATGTGAAGATAGTAACAAAAATATGATATATAATTTTGCAGCTCAGGCTTAGGCACCGGGTCGAGACAAACATCATTGTTTGTCATGCATGAAGATAATTGCCGCTGTGAAACTATTTTATCTACTCTGGACTTAATTAGCTTAAGTTCAAAGTGTGCTATCATTCCTTAAGCATTTGTAGTACTCTGTATAGACTTGTATTTGTTAACCATTTTGTTGTTCATACCAGTAAAACAAAACACTATAAATATTTTTAACATAACTCTTCAGGTAGTTATTTTAATGTTATTCTTGTGGCATTATGATTAGTAACAGGCCAAAAATGAAACCAAAGTGGTCAATTGGTGAAGGCATGGGTAACTGGTGGGGTATTATGAGGTCCCAACACTTGTTTAGGCACATGTCATTAAATTGAAGATATGTATAGGACATGGGTAAAGCATTATTAAGGGATGCGTGTTTAATCATAAATATGGGTGTAATTGCATAAGGGATGAAGTTAATTTGAAAAATATGGTACTCATTACCACATTCCATGTCAGTCGCCGAAAATATAACAAAGATGTCCCTTCGATACGGGATGGATCATGACTGGGGTGATGTAATGTCAATCACCACTATTAAGGTTCATAACTCACTAAAGTTAGCATGATGTAGTCAAAGAATGCGTATGGGTGTAATTTCATAAGAGATGGGGTGATGTAATGTCAATCACCACTATTAAGGCTCATAACTCACTAAAATTAGCATGATGTAGTCAATGAATGTGTATGGTTGTAATTGCATAAGGGATAGGGTGATGTAATGTCAATCACCACTATTAAGGCTCATAACTCACTAAAATTAGCATGATGTAGTCAATGAATGTGTATGGGTGTAATTGCATGAGGGATGAATATAATTTGAAAAATATGGTACCCAATACCACATTCCATGTCAATCGTCGAAAATATCAAAATTTGTCCTGTCGATAAGATATGGGTAACGACTGTGGGTGATGTTATATCAAATACCAGTATCAAGGCTCACAAGTCAGTAAAATAAGGATGATGTAGTCAACGAATACGTATGGGTGTAATTGCATAACGGATGAAGGTAATTTGAAAAATATGGTACTCAATACCACGTTCCATGTCAGTCGCCGAAAATATAAAAAGTTGTCATGTCGATAAGGGATGGGTAACGACTGGGGTGATGTAATGTCAAACACCAGTATCAAGGCTCATAAGTCACTAAAATGAGGATGATGTAGTCAACCAATGCATGTTTAATCCTAAATATTGGTCTAATTGCATAAGTTATCATGTTAATTTGAAAGATTATAACACAAATGAACACGTTCGATGTCAGTCGCTAAAATTGTATCCAAGGTGAGTCGTCGATAACGAATGGGTAACGACGCCAAAAACTTGTTAACCTATTTCGGCAAGTGTACCGAGTCAAAACTAATATAGATTTATAAAGTAAGGATGTTGATCCCACAGAGAACAATTTGCTATCAAATCTTAAATTCACAACTCACTAAGCAATTAAAGGTTTTAAGATGAATTGAGAGTAATTTAAATTAATAGACAATAAAGACAATTAAAGAATAAATAGCAATTAAAAAGAAAGTTTTCAAGATCTAGAAAGACTCTGGGATTGAACCTCATCTATCTTCCTCATTCATATTTTAGATTTGATAATAAAATACAATATTAGTAACTACTCACTATTGATGCACATATAATAATCATTCACACCGATTCCTCTGATATGAAATTCATAAGGTAATTTCCTAAACACTGATCCCTCAGCTATTTAATAAATTACCCAGCATTAAGAACAAATGTTATAGCAATCAATACACTGAAACCTATTCCCAGTATTCCAATATATTGAGTATTTTCATCTAATTCAAAAACTCAAAAGTACTTCCCAGTTAAATTCAAGAATCAATATCAAAACTCTATTGATTAGATAAAATCTAGCATTAAGTGCAAGATGAAAATACCAATGGAGTAGAAACTCAATATTATATTTAAAATCACCAAAATACAAATGAGTTCAAAAGATTACATTCAATCCCAAAGAT
>Ga0209700_109524_pt1 | contig 11170 bp, 4 predicted proteins | sample SiratroredBW_FD_187528 | JGI IMG/M metagenome (GOLD analysis project Ga0209700, IMG submission 187528) | Root nodule microbial communities of legume samples collected from California, USA - Siratro red BW (SPAdes) (version 2) | ecosystem: Host-associated > Plants > Roots > Nodule | place: USA...
GACTTTTCATTTTCTAATGTGACTTTTCCTTTACTTTAGGGTTTGTTGGTTTTGGAGACTTTTCATTTTTCAGTGACCCTTCAATCACCTTCAATCACCATGAATCGTTTACAACATGAATCGCGAATCACACGATTCAAAAGCGATTCAAACGATTCATGGTGCGATTCAAGACATAAACCGATATGTATCGTACAAAGTAATTTTTGAAATGAATCACGATACGTATCGTATGATTCATACGATTCTAACTACTATGCTTGATACTTGCAATATCAACCCCATAGGTTGTTACAAAACTTATATTCATGTAAATAAGTGTATGTAAGAGATAGTTGGAGAGAAACCTGCATAATATCTGTCCCTTTTCATTTGAACTAGGTATGAAAAAGAGCTTTCGCAGAGAGGGTGACTCAAATTGAACAAAGAAACCATCACTGTGTGCATGTTTCCACTTTCTTGATCCTTGGCCCTTCCAGACCTGCAAGTATAGAATATAATTAATAGATTCTGCAGTCATCTAGAATTCGCAATTCTAAAAAACACATGGAATTGAGGTTGTGGGCTGATCTGTCAGAAAATGAACATTGACTAGATAGATTTACATGTTAAAAAGAATAACAAATGATGTATGATATTAACACGTATTTGGCCAATTAATGCACTAGTACAGTCCCAAAAAGAAGAACTGTGTGGAGAGGATAGCTCTGAGACTAATTTAAAGAGAAACAACTAAAAAAGCCCTACACCACTGAATTCGAAACACCAAAAATGAAACTACAGACCTTTTCCTATTTTCTTTTCACGTGGTGCTACACCACTGAATTCGAAACGCCAAAGGACATGAATGCATCTGAATTACCTAAATTCATACTGAGCCCACCTAAACACATACCTTGATCAGCTTAAAAATTTTGGTACGTGCAAATTTCACACACCTTGCAACCAAGGAGTGAAATTATGACTTCTCTTCACTTTCCCTGTTGAAGATGTGATATGCCTCAAAAGTACCCCTTAACCTTGTAATAAAATTTCCCATTTAACTTGAACTTCTTAACCATTTACAGTATGTGATGTGGAAGTCTCAATCCCCAATGCTTTAAGAAATCAGAAGTTACCTGTGGATAAGCAATAATGCTTTTGGGAGTTACCAAGCAGGCTGCTTTCGAGAAAGACTCCTCAGCGTACTGCCTAAGAAATGAAACGCAATTGCTGTGTGTATGTGGTGATTCAAAGGCCTGCCAAATAAGACGAGAAAAAAAAATATTAAAACTTATAATAGTATACAGGGAAGATTTTAGAGTTGATAATCATAAGCGAACAACAAAGGGCAGCTAAATAAGCATGAATAGTAAGCATAAAGTTTATAAATAAGATATCCAAGCAAGGAACCACAATTATAATTGCACAAAGATTTACTAAGAAAATGCATACCTTATCAATATTCACAACTGGGGCATACTTATCAGTCTGTGTCTTTTCCTTATCCAGAAGAAAGTAAACCCTAGCATCCACTGAAGATGTTTCATGCCATGATTTTACAGCAGTCTCTATAGTCTCAACAAGGAATGAGAATAATTCTTTCCAGCATTCTTCAGATCCATACTTTCCTACCTGTATGGAGATCATTTTTATCCTCACAAGGGAAACTTTAAAATGACACATGATTATATGGAAACATGAATTGTTTCACATCCTTACATAAAAATCAATAACATGAAATCCAAGTTAAAGGAAACAGATAAAGTAAAACATCTACAAACCAAGATACAGAACGAAGGAAATAAATATATTTCCAACATTCTCGGTTCATTTTTTCAGGTGTTTTTCTCTGTTTGAGAACAGGAGTCTGTTGTTCATTCAGTTGAATTTGAATGTATAAATGCATTACTCAAATTTGAATATGTTGATATCCCACATTTTATTGTCATATAAATTTCTAGCAGCACCAAGGATGTCAAAATTCTGAATCCCACCTTGGTTCAGAAATGGGAGACACAGAAAAAAAAAGGTAAAATGTAAGATCACAACACAAAATGGAAGATCCTAAAAGGGGGTCCATCAAATGGGTATAAAGAGTTAATTTTACCTTAAAATACCACCATACATAAAAAAAAATTATTGTTAGAATAAAACAGACCCTTGACACACCAATGTTTTTAACAAAACATTAGATCCTATCCCACAGATACACAAGTTTCTGATGTCTTAAAATGTCTTAGAAAATCACTAGACATTTAGGGAATTTCATAATTGTGCATTAAAGAAAGTCATATTCTCTCAAAAAATGTCTCCATAATCATAAAACTGAGTAACAAAATGAACACCCTAGAAAAGATACAGTATATTAAGTCAAGAACAGAATATTTTATCTATTAAAGAAACCTATAGGAGCAGAGATTTGAGAGCAGCACAATAAAAGATTAAAATAGTTTTTCAGCCAAGGGATTTGAAGAAGACAACCTTGGGAACTCAAACAGGCTAGTAAAGAAGAATTAGCCAGTGAAACTATTAAAGAACCCTCATCGATTAGGGATATAACCAAAGAACAGTATATAAATAGATACAAAATTTATCTTCCAAGATGGTTTTGTGAGGTTAATTTAGGCTTAAACTCACTTTCTAATATGATGTCAGAGTCATTTAGAACCTATTCTAATCAAGTTTGTTGGGCCTATCATGGTACCCACTATCGGGTTCCTCCCAACTCGAGATGTCTAATCCTCAACGTGAGGGAATGTGTTAAAGAGTCTTCATCGACTAGAAATAAGGTCAAATTATAGTATATAAGTGGGTGCATACCTCATCTTAAAAACCAGTTTGTCAGGTGGAGTTGGACTTAAACCCACTTCCTAATATAAACATTGAATATAAACAGAAATAGTGAAACTCGTGGCTTGATTAATGACTCCTGCCTCCTGTTTATGAGATGAACTAGTATATAAATTAACGTGTAAGTGTGTTCATCATCTTCCCTCTCCATGCTCTTACTAACACTCAATGGGGACCTCATTGGAAATTTGTTTAAAAGATAAACCAATAGTCTGCCTGACCACGTATAAATGCTGCTCTGTGAAAGATTTTTTTCTTTATTGTTATTATTTGAAAAAAATTATTAAAGAGTAGAAACCTTGGTTTAACTCGGTTTATGATTATTTAACACTTGATCATCCATTTTGGTTGTTAGTTTAAGATTAGCATAGACACATACAAACACTAGAATAGACATAAACACAATAAGTGTTATGCGAGACCGATAGAAGTTTAACCAACTTTTGTCATCCTTCACTTTGATTTCCTAGTAATGAGGAAGTTTAAAATTCAAAGCTGTTACTATTTATGTTTCTTCCTAGTTCCAACTCCACTAGTTGACTCCCTTTTTTATTCATAAACAAAGAATTTATTGGAAAAAGAGAAATATGCAAAAGTAGAGGATAAGAAATCCAAGGGAAAAGGACAACAAAGTAAAACCTTGAAGGAGAAAAGGCCCAAAAACAGCAAAGATCAAGAATATTGCAACAATGCATGATAATCTCTCTAGAGAGCTAACAATATTGCATATATTGGTATTTATTTATTAATCCTTTTGGTGTTAATAAATTCAGATTATTTGGAGTTTATAGAAACTTTTGATTGCTTGCATTCAGCTTGTCAGATGTTCCGCCCGTTACCAAGACAAAGATCACAGATCTTTGAAGGTTTTGTGGCAGTGACTCTGAACAGCGCCTAAAACCCATTTTTTACCCAATTGCTGTGCTGGCATACCTGATTTTTGGAGGATTATTGTATCATTTGTATCTTTTTTCATCTCAGATGTACTGGTTTCGGAAAAACCATGCTTGAAACCTCTCCCCATACACACCGACAACCTTCTCTCCTTTGATGAAATCCCTCCAACCAACAAATTGCCAACATAGTTCAGGCCAAGGCCCGCAACCATTGATCTAATGCACACTTGGTCTGTTCAGGCTGTCCTCTATAGCACGACTCAGTTTTCACATAAGTATTTTCTTTCTAACATTGGTTTTACCTTCTACCTCTATGTATTTGTTCCCTTTTTTCTACTGTATTTCCCACTCCTTGTCTGTCTTCTAAAATACCTCATTCCCTTCTCTTTCTCCCATACCCTTTCCAAACCATATATAATGCAAAAGAAAAGCTAAGAAAGCACGTACTTATTGACCACTCTTAGTTACAGATTGGGAATACATGTATACTAACCATTTCAGATTTCAATGTATCTAAATGTTTGGCCACGTCAACATTGGATCTCAAATTCTCCACTTCTTGAGCTCGCTTGCTATCTTTCACCAGTTGGTTCATTCTCTTTATCTTTTTTGATACTTCTTGACTTTGCGGGTTATACTGCAATGCTATCTGAAAGGCGGCTAAAGCCTACAAACAAATATTCACAGAAGCATACACAGTAAGATCAAAATCCAAAATCAAAGCAGAACAAATAGCTTCCAATTAAATTTAAGCAATAAGCTATTTAATACATACATCGTCATATCGTTTCATGGCTTCCAATATGCTTCCCTTCCTGAAATATCCCTGGAAGTGTATTCAAGCAGCATCACTCCAAATTGTATTACAAAGGTCCAGACAATCCAATATTAACAAAATTAGATAAACATTTACCTTTTCCCATTGGGGTTTTAATTTGACTGTCATCTCAGCATCATCAAGAGCTTTATTAAGCTTATCCAATTGCAGCAATGCTGCAGCACGATTACTGAAAGACACCAAATAAACAGAAGAAACTGCATCAGAAGTCAGGACAAGGTTTATGCATTGAGTTCACACGACATATCTGATGGGAGGGAAAAAAACATTGTAAATGTTTTTTTGCTTGTTTGGGGAGAAAATGAAAGGAAAGGAGAAAAAAAAAAAAGGTATCCAAAAACAAAAAATGAAACTTCTATTTCTTTCCACTTTCCCTTCAATTCAAATTTCAAACTTTTCTCTCTCCTTATTTGCTTCCTCAGCACCATATCAAACAGACCATAAAGCTCAGTATATTCCACTTAGTTAACTGAAAGAAACTTGAAAAGAGAATCTTTTTTTTTCCTATATAAGAGCTCCAGCTTAGGCCATAAGCGTCATATCGATCTAACTCCAATCCAAACAACACACATGTTCATGCCAAACTGTCACTAAAAGACTAAATTTCTGAAACTCCGATAATATACTGGCAATAAAAACTGACACTTCACAGTCTATATAAAAACCAAAAGCTCCAACTAAAACAATAATGATAACACAGGAAAAGAAGAAACCCTTCTGTGATTTCAAGGGAAACAAAATAAACAAAAGATAAAAGCAGAATGCTGAAGCAAATCTAGAAACCCACAAATTGAAAGAAGTGAATAATGACACCCAAATGAAAAAAATAAAAAAAGGTGAAAAATTTGAAAGAAAAAAGGTACCTATAGAGAGTAGGGTTAGAAGGGTCTTGCTTGATGGCTTGAGTGTAGAGTGCAGCAGCTTTGAGATACTTTCCTGACTTGAAAAACTCGTTGCCCTGATCCTTCAGAGACATCTCCGAACCTGAACCTTTTTTCGTTTCTGCCATCGATGATCTTTTTCGTTTTAACCTTAAAATCTGTGACTCTGGTTCCTATATGATATCTATAGGGTTTACCTCCAAGATGTTTCTTCCTTCCAAAACCATTCTCTCTTGTTATAGATGCTTTTATTTCACACTAAAAAATAGCCTAAATTACACCCTTTCTTTCTTATCTTACTTTTTTATATTTGATTTGTTATCTTATCTTTAAAACAAAATTAATCTTTTATATTTTAAATGTGTTCAATGTAGCTATTTTATAACATCAGTTAAAAATTTAATATTTTTTAACAGTAATTTATTTCATACTCACAATATCATAATTAATTTAACTTTTTTATATTTTATTTGAGGTTGAATTCATATTCTTTATTCGTGTCAAAAAATAATGTTAAGAACTTTTTTTTATAATCATAATTTATTTCATTTCCAAAATAAATTAAAGATTTGAATTGAAGATATAATGTGACATTATTTATGGATTTATTTTAGGGTTTAACCATCCAAAACAATATTGATCGATTGAATGATAAGTTTGAATCAGCATTATAATATTTTAATTTTTTTTTAAAAAAACTTTGCAAACAGGTTCATTTTTGTGTTTGATTTTTTATTCTGTTACATGAATGTAAAAATTGATTAAGGGTTATTCTACATTGGTAAATTTCAATCAAAATATTCTAAATTTTTTTAACAAATTTGCATGAATTGAGTATGTATGTTAAATTTATCAATGGTTTTCTCTAACTTTAAAACCTTAATATGTTATTTTTCATTTTTTCATTAGAGTGAAATGATTTTGGATTGCTGCTTGTATCATAGAAATGACTTGAATATCTCGATCAAATGCAAAAAGGAAAATGACCAAAGAGAAAGTGAAACACACTAGTATTCGCAAAATGAATTTTAAATTTAAATATAGATCAATCAATATTGTTTAATATGTTAAATTTTAAAAGTAGAAAAAAAATGGTTTAAAGAAACTAATCAAAATAAAACTAAATTAAATATGTAAATTAACTTATATCTTTTACAAACAAGACATCAACATAACCTCAATTATAAAGATAAAGGTTTATAAAGACACAAGTTTAATACTCTATAAAAACATATTAAAATAATATAAATAGGTGGTTTAGGGTATAAATTGGTCATATATTATGAGTTTATTATCTCAATTCTTTTGTATTTCACTTAAAAATTGTAGTGCCTTTATAAACACACCCACGTGGCTTAAGCTTAATAAAATGGCCTACAAAAACATATATGTGTAAGAAGGATCTAATATATTTTATTGTCGTAAAGAATTACTCTATGATATAACAAATATATATTCCTTTTGGAGGAAGTTAAACATATTTTATTATCATTCATCAATTCAAATTTAAATATTTTTTAATATTTAAACAACTAATTTACATTATTTTAATATTTTAAAGTCATTTATATGATTTTTTTTAAGAATCATTTTTTAAAAATCCTAAAATATAATCATTTAATTGAATAAAAAATAGATTATAATATTTTAAGAATCAATAAATTTTACATTTATCTGATAATTATTATTTTATTCTTTATTTTTTTTCATTACAAATATACCAACTTATTTTTATAATAATTATATTACCTTTAAAAGTAAATTACCAATGAATGATAAAGTTGTCAAAATATTATTTCCTTATTATTATTTTGTATTTTAATTCGTTTATTGATTATATGATAACTTGATTATTCAGTTATCTTGTTAGTTCCATTCTTTATTTATTTTTTTAAAATTTTTATGAATATGGTTGGCCATTATTTCAAAGTTTCATCTTAAATTAATTCAGGTTGATCAGGAGATAAATAAAGTCTAGTAAAATTGTTGTTTTTTATTCAGGATTTTCAATGAATGTCTAAATGATTCAACCTTAGGTTTAACAAGTTAACCATTTATATCCTCCTTAATTAGTCTCCTTTTTAATAAAATGTTTAATTAAATTCTTTAATTTTTAAAAACATAATAATACAGTCCTTTGTAAATTGAGATTGGTGATGTTAGCTTTATAAATTACCACTATCCATTGGTTATAAATTATAATTATACACAAACTAAAATCCTCAACCTTAAATTAAAATCATTAATATTCGTTTCTAACTGTCACAATATTGTTATTTTAAAGTGAAGGAAAATGATTGAATATTTTTTTAATGCAGAGACAAAATTATATAAAATAAAGAAATCATAGGATAAAATGGCACTTATTTTTGCTCTAATCAATTGTTTCGTGTATTGATGGGATGCACTTTTCTTATTCTGTATTTTGATATATATTTAATATGAGGTAATATATTATACATTAAATTAAAAATGTCCAATTTTATTTTTTATTTTTTTTGTTTAACATGTTGATTAAGATTTACTTTATTTGTAAGTTCCTGATTATAATTTCAACTTTAAATAGCTTTTTGAGTGAAAAAAAAAAACTAATCAAATATATTGTAAAAGCGGAGTGAAATTTTTAAAATCAATAATAATTTATAAGAGAATGAAATCAAACGCCAATATAAAGTAATATATTAAATATACAATCAATTCTTAAGTTAATTTTTCTTCTTTTTAAATACCATAATATGACATATTTGTTATTCCTTAAAAGATGTTATAAAAAATGTTAGAAGGAAATTCATTATAAAGTTATGTATTATTAGAAAAGCCTTTTAAGGAAAAACTCCTAAAATGCACCCAACAATACGTTTAAAAAAGAAAAAAGCATCTGTACTTAATGAATTAATAAACATAACCATAAAATATTTATTTAAGTAGGTGAATTTTTTACCAAATCATCACTATGTTTTTTAAAATTTTTCATTTTTTCTCATTTTCATACTCCATCTGTAAAGGGTTTTTTTTTTTTCTCTTTCTGTGATTACAGGTAACTAAACTAGCATAGAAAACTTAACTAACATGGAATGTCATTGAAAGATTAAATATACTTTAAATATAAATAATTTAATAAAGATGTACAATAGAAGAAAAAATATCCAAAATTTTGATCAATTATAAAATTGATCTTATTTTATGATTATTCCATTATAAATCTGATGAATCAGGATAGCTTATGAGCTTAAGTCGATTTTATAACTTTATTTGAAATACTAAAATTTATTTTAAACTTAACTAATTTGAGCATTTTATGAAATGTTGAACTATTTTTCCTAGATTGGAAATCTTACCTTAATGAGCATCTTTTTAATTTTAATACAATCCATAATGCAATTTAGGCAGATATCACAAAATCTTAATTATATAATACTATATTTGTTTACGTTTCCTTTAGCATTTTCTACATATTACCATATGAATCAAATGCTATTCTAAATTTAAAATGTCATATTTCCTTTCAAAAATATACAAATTAGTCGTCAATTTTTATACACATCAAATTCTTAAAAGAGGTATTATATTTAATACATCTATCTCAAATAAGATTGTTTCTAAAAAATGTATGTAGAAAAAGAAAATCACATGCACCATTGCATACAAAATTAATGCAATATATATTACATGATCACATGCAAACTATATAAAAACTCCAATGTGATATATCTAGAGTGCTCAATAAGTGTTCTTGAGTGAGAGTTAGTTTTGACCTCATTTTTGCACCACCACCATGACCAACCACTTTCACAATGATGTGTTAAACTATGCACATTTTTCTGAACTTTACAACAACACAGGTCCAAAAGGATGCAAATTGTGCAATCAAGTTTTTACTAACACTCAAGCCCTCCTAATCCATCTAGAGTCTCACATGGCACAAGAAGAAATGGCTATTAGAAGACTCTATTCATCACCACAATCTCTCAATTCTCAAAAACAATTAGGTTTGCAATTCCCTATGCAACCTTTGGGTGATGGTAGGATTTTTCAATCACAGCCACAACCTATTATGGAGATGTCTCATTCACTTGGAAGAAATTCATTTTCCAATGTTAGCCAAATTGGTTCTTCAAATGCTAGTCATTTTCCAATTAGGAAAATGCAAGGTTCACCACAAGTTTTTCCATATGATGGAAGCATCAATGATGATGGGTCTAAGGCATATATCTTGAAGTTGGAGAAACCCATCAAAAAGATTGAGTTCATTGACTTGGTTAACACAGATGATGACAACAACCCAATGGAAGAAGTAGATTTGGATTTGAAGCTTTAGAAACTTAATTTGCCTTCAAATTGTAAGAGTTGTTATGTTATGATATGAGTTTTTGTTGATTCAAGTTTTTTAAATTATATATTATAGCATGTTATCATTTTATTTTAGAATCATGGAGAAAAAAGACCCAATATCCATTTCTGTTTTGTATTATTGAAAGGCTACACAAAGTATTCAATAATCATATGCCTATTTTAACACATTGATTAGTAACAAAAAAATTTAAAAGTATGTGATATTAATCTATAGCAATACAAATCGATATCCCATTTTGTTTATATTTCTATTTTACCTTTAATTATATTTTAAATTTTTAATATTTTGAACTTCAAAAGATATTATTTAATTACATCTACAGTAATAGGAAAAAAGAAAATTAAAAATAAACTACTCATCCACTAAAAAAAAATCATAAACGTTACTGTTCTATAATCCACTTTTTTTTTTCTTTTTTATACAAATTTGTGATCTATAATTTTTCAACATTATTTTTGTTCAAATTATAGATTATAAAATAAATAATAATAAATAAATATATTTAATAAAAATATAAAATTGAAATGAATATAAATATTAAAATTTTAACCCGTTAAAATAATATAATATAATAAAAATATAAGTACAATAGTATCTATATTTTCACGAGTAACTTATAATTTACTTTGGATGATTTGTAAGGTAGTTTTTAAAAAATTATCACTAAAATTTTGTGACTTTCGAATTAGCCAAGATAAGGTTTTTTTTATTATTAATCTTAATCACTTATTCATTGATTTTTAGTAGTGTTGTATATATTATAAAACTAAAAATAAGTAATAAAAACTATTTCTAATTTTATGCAGAATTAACCTCTTAAATATGTTATAATAAAAAATAATTATTATCATTATTAATATTTATTTTTCAATCACTAATAATAAGAATAATATATATATATATATATATATATATATATATATATATATATATATATATATATATATATATATATATTATTTACGTTCGTATTCTATATAACATGAATAGCATTCATCTTTTGTAATTACGAATAAACTTAGCCAGTATAGAATGTGATTCAAAATCTTCTACACTAATAGATATTTTAAATATAAAAATTATAAATACGCAATAAGAAAGAAAATATATAATATAAATGAGTTTATAATTAAAAATTAAACTTGGCACTGTTGATGAATTGAGACAGTTTCATATCTAAAAATTAAATATTTACCATTTGAGATGCTAAAATTCATTCCAAACTAGAGTCATCGAAACACTTTATCAAATGTATCTGTTCAACTTTTTGTTTTCCAACTTAGAAATTTTATTTTGACAAGTTTATATTTTACCTTAAAAAACTTTGTTTTTTTTGTTTTTTTTTTTACTTTTTCAATACAATCCATTG
>Ga0209700_109528_pt1 | contig 11164 bp, 3 predicted proteins | sample SiratroredBW_FD_187528 | JGI IMG/M metagenome (GOLD analysis project Ga0209700, IMG submission 187528) | Root nodule microbial communities of legume samples collected from California, USA - Siratro red BW (SPAdes) (version 2) | ecosystem: Host-associated > Plants > Roots > Nodule | place: USA...
AAAGATATTTTATTAAATCTTATGCAGAGAAGTATAATTTGAAATACATGATGAATGTATGAATTTTTATATTCAAGTTTATTATATAAATTTTTATGCAATAAAGTTTCTATTATATGAAAAATATAGGATGTTACAATAATAATTTAACATTTTGTTAAAAAATAATTAAATTTTAATCTTTTAAATAATTCCATAGCAATCTAATATTCTTTTATTCATATTGTGTTGAGCCGTGACATAATCTAAGACTTTTTATGCACATAACAAGATTTTAACACGGATTAATAAATGATTTTATTTATTAAAAATTTAACACTAATTAATAAATGGTTTTATTTATGGAAATTGTTAGTCTTTATAGAATTTAAATTTATCAATGAGATATATGTTTGAATAATATTAGATTGAGAATAAGTTCATAAAATGATATAATAATTTTAACATTAACGATGAAGGAAATTGTTATTATTGCAGATGCATTAGATAAGCCACAATAGGCTATGGAACACGGGATAAATCTGCAATAATTCTTTATATTTTTTGTCAACGTGGAATCTGCCAGTATAATGAGAGTACTAATTTATGTGGAGCCTAGATCTTTTGTATGATATTCTTAGAGCGATTACTAATATAACATGTTTACGGATAGAAACATTTTTTTATATTTTTAATTTATTAAAATATTCTTGGTTGAAAAAAAAAATATATGAAGGAAATTACGGTTATAGGTATACAAGTGTAAATGATGATTTGATGTATAATAACTGTATTAAAACATATAAATAGGATCAGTTGTTTGCAAATTGATATTTTATTTAAATGGGCTTGTTAATAAACTTATAATAGATAATGAATGTTTGGTTGAGATATGACGTAAATCTAACATTTAAAGCCTTCTATGCTCACAATAATTTTTTAACAGTAATTAATAAATAATTTTATTTATGGAAGCTGTTGTCTTTGACGAGTTTAAATTTATTAATATTGTTGTTGGCTCCCTATTCTTACTTACAATAAAAATAAAATTATCGCAGTTCTGGATATTTGTTTAAACCATATTTGAACAAAATTTTTATAAGTTCTTTTGGAAAAAACAAAAACAAAAAATAAATTTGACTTTTTTATAAGTTACAATTAATTTTTATATAAAATAAAATTTAAAAAGTTAAAACAATTATATAAAAAAATATATAAGTAAAAACAAATTGAAGTTCTCCAACCCATCTACATATGACTCTTTTAAGAAAAATGCATCAGCACCAAAATAGAAACCCCTCACTTGATTGTGTATTACATCATTCGGATGTATGCTAAGTTTGATGTATTTATTTTAAATTCAAAACAACAAATGCAAAGTTAATTCAGAACTTTAAAGATAAAAAGAAGATATTATATTATTTTTCTTAAGAAAATGATACTCTGAGACCGCATTTTCTCTTACTTCCGTTTAACACTCCGACGTGGCATGTGCTGTCCCGCATAACAATGAAAGAGAAAACGCAGTTGTTTTGGAACACATGTGTCTCAAGGGTGGAATAAGTGGTTCACTGTGTGTAATTTTGGAACACACACATGTGTCTCAGGGGTGGTAGGTCTAAGTGGTTAGCTCAGTTCACCTAAGTGGTTTGTTGTGTGTAGTTTTGGAACACACATGTGTCTCAGGAGTGGAAGGTCTAAGTGGTTAGCTCAGTTCAAATAAGTGATTCGCTATGTGTAGTTTTGGAACACACGTGTCTGAAGGGTGAAAACATTAAGTGGTTAGCTCAATTCAAATAAGTGGTTCATTGTGTGTAATTTTGGAACACACACATGTGTTTCAGGGGTAGAATGTCTAAGTGGTTAGCTTAGTTCAAATAAGTGGTTCGCTGTGTGTAATTTTGGAACACACACATGTGTCTCAGGGATGGTAGGTCTAAGTGGTTAGCTCAGTTCACCTAAGTAGTTCACTGTGTGTAGTTTTGGAACACACACATGTGTCTCAGGAGTGGAAGGTCTAAGTGGTTAGCTCAGTTCAAATAAGTGGTTCGCTGTGTGTAGTTTTGGAACACACACATGTCTGAGGGGTGAAAACACTAAGTGGTTAGCTCAGTTCAAATAAATGATTCGCTGTGTGTAATTTTGGAACACACACATGTGTCTCAGGGGTGGACTGTCTAAGTGGTTAGCTCAGTTCAAATACGTGGTTCGTTGTGTGTAATTTTGGAACACACATGTGTCTCAGGGGTGGTAGGTCTAAGTGGTTAGCTTAGTTCACCTAAGTGGTTCGCTGTGTAGTTTTGGAACACACACATGTGTCTCAGGAGTGGAAGGTCTAAGTGGTTAGCTCAGTTCAAATAAGTGGTTCGTTGTGTGTAGTTTTGGAACACACACGTGTCTGAGGGGTGAAAATACTAAGTGGTTAGCTCAGTTCAAATAAGTGATTCGCTGTGTGTAATTTTGAAACACACACATGTGTTTCAGGGGTGGAATGTCTAAGTGGTTAGCTCAGTTCAAATAAGTGGTTCGCTGTTTGTAGTTTTGGAACACACACGTGTCTGAGGGGTGAAAACACTAAGTGGTTAGCTTAGTTCAAATAAGTGGTTCGCTGTGTATAATTTTTGAACGCACACATGTGTCTCAGGGGTGGAATGTCTAAGTGGTTAGCTCAGTTCACCTTAGTGGTTCGCTGTGTATAGTTTTGGAACACACATGTGTCTCAGGAGTGGAAGGTCTAAGTGGTTAGCTCAGTTCAAATAAGTGGTTCGCTGTGTGTAGTTTTGGAACACACACGTGTCTGAGGGATGAAAACACTAAGTGGTTAGCTCAGTTCAAATAAGTGGTTCGCTATGTGTAGTTTTGGAACACACATGTATGAGGGGTGAAAACACTAAGTGGTTAGCTCAGTTCAAATAAGTGGTTCGCTGTTTGTAATTTTGGAAAACAAACATGTGTCTTAGGAGTGGAATGTCAAAAACAACTGCGTTTTCTCTTTCATTGTCACGCGGGACAGCACATGCCACGTCGGAGTATCAAACGGAAGTAAGAGAAAATGCAGTGTCAAAGTATCATTTTCCTTTTTCTTATGAATCTTAAAAATAAGATAACATTACTTCTTATTGTTTGAACATTAAGAAATATTACTAAATCTCTATCTTACTTAACGTATTACTTTGATTAATATATAATTGGTTTAGTTTTGAAGTTGTAGAAAAGGATTGTTGTAATTTTTATTAAAGATATTAATATTAGATTATTAATTTAAAGAACTTGGTGTAAACAAATAAATGATTAATTTTAAATTGAATATTTATTATATTATTTGTTAGCTCTTGAAATATAATTAATAAGGAAATATTATAATTAAGAGAGTTGTTGTGAAACCTTGTCTCAATCATTTGGACTAGGAGAATGTTGTGGTACACTGTAAAGTTAAATTTTTCTTCCTAATACTTTTTTTTTAAAATTCAAATATTAAACCTTTTGGTCTTCTTAAATCCTTTTCACTCTTCGAAACTCAGTTGTACTTAAAAGTATTCTTTCTAACAGTTGCATAACAAAACGAAACTATATTGAGAAAAGTCTCCATAAAATCATGACATTTTATCAAAAGCATTGGAAAAACAGATGTTTAATTTGTCTAATAAATTTTGCAAAGACTTGCAATTTCAAAGTCTATGCAATTGTTTTATATTCTAAATTTGATGTCATTGTATACATAATTGTCTAACCCATTAGAAGGGTTAGAAAAGAAATATAAGACCACAATAATATCTATTGACATTATTATACTTTTCGTAATAGTTTAGAAACATTAATATATTTCGCCAAATGTAATTTTCTAAAAATATTATATAATGTACGAGACAAATAGTATAAAAATAAATATCAAACTATTTATCTAACTTATCTTATTTAAATTAAAATTAAAAATATTTCATTATTTAGTCACGTAATCATCATCATCATTATTATTATTACTATTATTATTATAACAAAAATCATAATTTATCAATAATTATTATATCATTTGTATGTGAATATTGTTGAGAAAACCATAAAAAAAACTATCGAAAACTAAATCCAAATTATTTTTTTTTATAAACAATAGTGGTTGTAGAAATACTTCTACATACTTCCAATGGACAATCTCACTCTATAGATTGAAGAACTGTAAGTAAGAAATTTTTAGTAAAAACTACAGCTTAATCAAACAAGATTTTTACTGTTAAATATTCAAAACAACTGAGATTGTTTGCTGTAAGAAGTAGATGTGAATTTAATATTGTTGGTCTTTCTTTTTTTTCTTCAAAGTGATTGTCCACACACTTCTTCACTCACATATTCTATAAAAAAAAATAGCAATTACCAATGGATAAATTTGTCGGTAATTCAGCCAGTGTTATTTTTATTTTAAAAAGTTGTTGTTGTTGTTATTATTATTATTATTATTATTATTATTATTATTATTATTATTATTATTTATACTATTTCTATTTATAGTTTTATTACATCTTAGCAGCTAGACAGAATCCATAACCATCTGACCAAAGTAACTTTTTTGTCATATTACGATTATTATTATTACTATTATTATTGTTGTTTTTTTGTCATTATTATTATTATGTTAAGCATTATTTACGGAATAAATCAGTCGCTAATTTGGGTGGACTTTTTTGTCGATAATTAGTGACAGATTAAATCCATTAGTATATTGGTCATAAAAATTTTATCGGTAAAATTCATCGATAATGAAATTTTATTGACGAATAAAGTTTTATCGGTAATTTTCCGTCATAAAATGACACCGTTCAAACAAAACTCTCAACGTAAATGAAAGACCAAGAGTGAAATGGAGCTGAATGGAAAACCTAAAGAGCTCGAAATGCAATAAAAAGATGTCGGAACAGTGAACAAAAAACGTGCACGCAGTGGAGGGAAAAGAAAAGTGAAAGTGAAACACACAAGACGTGGGTTAAAAAAGGCAAAGTCACGTCGGTTATAAGCTCCTAACTGACGTGATGCACCCACTGAAATCTCCAAATTCAAATTTCCTAACCGACGTGATGCACCCCACCAAAACCCCCAAATTCAAATTCAGAGGGAGCACAACGTCATTTTTGAGCTCTTAAGTGACGTTATGCTGAATCCTAATTTACCTAATTTTTTTCCCAAATTATTAGAAGGAGTGTGACGTTGGTTGGACTCCCAGAACCGACGTCATGTTGGTATATACTACGTCAGTTAGGAACTTATAACCGACATGGTGATTTAACCGCCAAATTAAATTTTAAAAATTTTGAATTTTTATTATCTTTTTAAGACCCTTTTTTTTGTTAACCGACGTGGTGTAGATATCGCAATGTCGGTTTTGCTCCAACCGACGATATGAATGTTCATTTATTTACAAAAATACTACCATATTTTTGATAACGTTGTTTTCGGTTTTAACTGTCTTTATACGATGAGTTAAAGAGTGTTTTTCTACTAGTGTTAGAAGATAATTTGAATACTTCAAAATCTATTTGAGAGCCCTGAACCCATTTCCGAAAATTTCTCTTATAATTATGCTAGTCAATTATTAAAGAATATGAAAAATATAAGTCTTTTACAAAACAAAATACATTATTTTATCAAAACTCTTGCCAAGTCTGTATTGACTATGTCAATGCACCGTTTTGTAATTTTCTTAATGTCTTTTAGCACCTCTTTTTAGTATCCGCATACTCAGTTAACTCTTATGACAATAATGATCTTTTTCAAAGAATTAGATTTTACAAAAAGCAGGAATTAGATTTCATTAAAGCATGGAATATAAAAGTTTATTTTGTCTTTATACAATAATTTCTGCATAGACTAAAGTCTATGCAATTGCTTCCATTTCCACATAACACATTTTGATTTTCATAACACATTAAAATGTTAGAAAACATATTTTAGCCGAAAAAGTAATACAAGTATGTGTTTTAAGAACTAATACAACTATATTTTTTATGATGATAAAACATAATAAACATAATTAACCAAGTTTGATGTAATTTTTATTACAATAACAATAATTGTTTTATGTATGCATGTAAAATACATATTAGCTATAGTAATCATAGCAACCTTTCAGCAATATTTTTCATTGTATATTTAGAAAATTGGTCCTATCAATTCTTATAGAACTCCTTGGCTGTAAGCGATGTACTCACTTCAAATTATCAACAGAATTTGTCTTTGTATGAAATTTCTGCAAAGACTAAAATGTCAAAGTCTTTTTGCTTGTTTTATTTTTTTAAATTTGATGTGGTTGCCTAACTTTCTAACCCAGAAGAAAAATTGGTAAATGTATGACACAACAATCATGTTTAAGATAAATCAGTATATATGTTCTTATTATTTAAAAGTACTAATATGTTTGATAAATATAAAAAATTTAAAATTATAATACATGGTACAAATAATACATAAAATTTATTATGAAATTATTTATACAATATAAAATACTTAAATTAAATAAATATATCAATATTTTATTTTACAATAAAAACTATTGATTGTCTTATTATTTGAATAAAATTTATATAAGAATATACATTGATAATTATTTTATTCTATCTGGTCAAGCTTTTAGATCTCACAAAATTATTAAACTTTGCCATAAATCAAATTGTTATCTGTTTACATTAAAAATAGTTTTCAGATATCAATTTACAACAAATAATAAAATTAATAGAAACAGATAAGGTGTTTCAACCTTATTACAAACCAACAAAATATCAAAATCATTATAAATGTTACCCTACATCCCACGTTAGAGTGTCTCTGTATAAGTTAGAGTGTCTCTGTTAAGTATATACATACACCAGCATTACATATTTAAATCCAAAATGTACAAAGGGATCATAAATTCCTCACGACATTATTATTGATTGCACTAATAATGTTTGTCTCGTCGGAGCTTAATGGCCACCGCAAATGCTGCTCAGCACCTCCAAGTCCACCACCACCGAAAACTATTCTGCATCTCCTTCATTCAAATATTGAAAATAAGACAAATTTGGAATTAAGGACAAATTTGGAATTAAAAAAAACTTGATGGGGGTACAGGTCAGTATTGGTGGACAGAAGTTTTTGCCTATGCTCACACTCTTATAAGAAGTTAGGTTCAAACACACCAATTCACAATATATACTAATTGAATTGAAGAATAATTTCTATAAGTGATAATTTTTCAATTTTACTTTAAATTGATATTCATATTTTTGTATCGATAATTCTAAAATATTATAGTTGATTATTTTCTCCTTAAGGCTCTGTGTTTGTTTATAAACATTCTTTGCAAAACTTTAAGATAAGGAAAACGACAATTTCTTTTAATAAATTAAAACATGTTATATGAGGATAAAATTTCGGAAAAGAAAATGAAATATGTATTTTTTCTTAAATTTTCCTTTCACTGCTTTTTTGAAGTCTCATATAATTATAATTAACCACGTGTCCATGTCAATGCCATCTTTATTCTGACATGTAAATTATAAAATAATTAAATTACAAGAATATATATATATATATATATATATATATAATATTTTTCGTAATGTTAATTTTTATAATTTATTAAAATTAAATGCAATTTTTTTGTAATATATAAAAATATTTGTAACATATTTATATATAAAAATATTTGTAACATATTTATATATAAAAGTATTCACTAAATCCAATTAATATTATAGATGCAAGCTAATAAATTTTATGTGGATAAGTTTAGGTGTTGATCACTCAAATATTGCACCAAAAGAGTGAGGAAGATTTTACCCATATTTATTTAATAAACTTTTAATAATCTATTACCTAAGTCTATTATTCAATTATTATTTGAAATAATAAGTTATTTAGAATAAATAAAATATGAACAACGATAATTATTTTAAATAATGCTTACTAATTAATTTTACAAAAAATTAATTAAATGAATTAACTCAGACATTTTATACTTAAATTAATGTGTAAGCATTTTAGTTTTTATTAATTATTCAAAACTGTCCAAGAGATTTGATTTAAGGAGCGAATTGAAACTATAAAATTGAATCATTATGTTTAAATTATTAGATATTTTGAAGTTAAAAAAGTTATATTTGGATTATAAACTATAATTTTTTGTAGTTATAAGTATTTTGGATATCAGAATTATGTTCATAAGTTTAATAATAATTTCCATAATACATAATGTTTAGAGAGTTATTGTTGTGAGAAGTACAATTTTCAGAGAACTATTGTTGCAGGTTAATCAACGGCCGCTCATTATATCTTGCTCGGATGTTGCCATTTGATCTGTCAGAACAAAGAAAATATGATCAAATTGCTTAAACTCAGATCATAATTTTAAAAGACACCTATAACATCATCACTCATTTAACGCCACAAATAACAAAAGACTCTTAAGGCTTTTTCCTTATCCGTCTTAAGGTTGGGGAGCTTGTGTCCGTGGGCCTAGGGGTGAACATGGTAAAAAGATAGGTGCAAAGGGTAATCAGTTTTGGATTAGGTATGTTGGGCCTATTGATGATTTTTTAAAAATGTTGGCACAGTTTCACAAGAAATAAAAGCCCTACAATTTCATTATTGAAACGACAATAATAAATAAAAACCAACCCAAGTCCAATATTCACCATAATCAACCTTTGAATATTCGATCAAGTATGCACTCTTTATAACAACAATCAATTAACATCCATTAGTTGAATATCCCTTAAAACTAACAATTAGTTAAGATCCCAATCTTTGAATGTGATTAATCCAAGGAAATAAAAGTTACAAACATATTTTGGACTAGTTTATAACGATGAAAAATATTATTGACTAAAACAAGAACAATAATATAAATATTAATAAAAATACAAATAATAATAATAATAATAATAATATTAATATTACATACAAATTTGTATTTATGTGTAAAATTTGGATGTAATTCATTCGCAAAAATTTGGGTGCAAATCCTTATATAAAAATTCAAATACAATTATGTATATAAAAATTTGTATATAATGTTGATTTTTATATAAATTTATATTATGTAAAAATTCGTGTATAATGTTAATTTTACATATAGATTTAGATTTACATGTAAAAATTTAAATATAATATTAATTTTACATACAAATTTTTATTCATATATAATATTATAGATAAATCATAATTTTTTAGTGTCTTTCTAACCCTGTCTAACCCTCTAATACAAGTGAAGTAGCGATCAAGATTGCCAAGAACCTTATAAAGAGATTAACGTAGTTGAGAATATTTCAGATCAATAAGTGAAAGTACAATAAAATTCAAACTATTTTAAAGATATCACATCAATCTTAAAAACAACATTAATACCTATAAACTTGTTAAACAACATAATTATAACTTTAGATGATACAAATAAGTGTTTAGAAGGAAATTAATATTAATTTTGTGATTTTGTCTTTATCAGATAATTAAATTATTAGAAGAAAACGAATAGTAATGATGTGATTTTGTCATTATGACAGAATCAAATTATCATTAATTTTGTTTATTTTATTTTTAGTATAATATCACATTGTAATATTTTTATTTTGTTTTCTTTCTTTAGCTATACCCATAATAGATACATTGTTTGCATATATTTAGTCCTTTGTGTTTTTTTTTATCTTAGTAGAAAAACAGAGAGAATATATTCATTCTCATATTTTTGTTCATTTTTGTTCTTTTCATTTTATAATATGATATCAAGAATATTGATTTCAGAGTTCTGATTACTACATTTACTCCTTTCTGAACCCATCATCATCTATGAATATAATTTGTTCTCTTAGTATATAATAAAAAGATAAATATTTAGTGATCAGTCAAAGGCAATCATAACATGTTTTAGTAAAGTGTGTTTGTTCCGAATAATATATGATATTTACCCATATTGATTTAAGAAAAGAGTGTAAGAATTTGGGAGAGAAAAATGGTTCGTCCTCCACCCTCTCACGAAGAGAAGGAAAGTCACGTCAAATATCCTAAAATTATAAATACTTTTATTTTCTATATATTTCATAAGAAGTTGTTTTGATCAAAAACTTTACATTTCATCATGAGCTGCCATACCTGAAACAAATTAAGAAGAAGGTTGGGACGGAAGGGATAATAGATTATAGTTGATATAAAATTGATTATAAGATATGTTTAAAAATAAATACATAATATAATTAATTATAATTATCTAACATAATATATTATATTAAAAAGATAATAATAATAATAATATAAATATATTTGATATAATAATAAATTAATAATATAAATAATAATAATACTAAAACTAATAGTATTTAAAATTAATTTATAAAATAATAATTATTATAAATAATAAGTATAGTAATAATATTACAAATAATAATAATTAAAATAAATTTATAAAATAACAATAATATAATATAGAAATAGTAATAAAATATAATAATTATTATAATAATAAAATTATAAAATAATAATAAAAATAAATTTATTAAATAATAATATTAATAATTAATCAATTTTTACAAATAATTTATTTTATTTTATTTTAAATTAATTTTAATCACCAAAATAAAAATATAATCTTATAATTTTATCAATTAAAAATTTAAATTATCAATTATAGATCATATTATTTAAAATTCTCCTTTATTTCTTATTATTTTTTTCTTAATTCAAACAATTTCACTTTTTTTTTATTTTAAATTTATTTTCTTTACTCTCTCAAAATTATCAATCTCACGTTAATGTTATATATACTACCATCCATTTATTCATGTGGTTACGTAATTCTTATTATCCATTTTTTTCGAGTAAAGAGATACTGAATATTCTAAGATGAAACTGAGAATAAGAAGCACAATCCATTTGGCGAACTACTTCTAGATATAATATGTCAGAATAATGCGATTAGCAACTTCAAGGGTGTTAGCATAAACTTTGGATCTTATAATTCTAAAAATTTGAATTAAAAGGAAAACAACTCAATCAAATATAGAAAGTGTCTGAAAACAAGATTTATTTGCAATACACTGCTTACTATACAAATTATTGTAAACCATAATACTAAACAAATATCTTGCACTTCTACCAATCCACGGTGCTTTCATTCATCCAGATCAATCAGAAGTGTGTAGCACATCTGCCATAACCTGCAAATTCT
>Ga0209700_109532_pt1 | contig 11152 bp, 4 predicted proteins | sample SiratroredBW_FD_187528 | JGI IMG/M metagenome (GOLD analysis project Ga0209700, IMG submission 187528) | Root nodule microbial communities of legume samples collected from California, USA - Siratro red BW (SPAdes) (version 2) | ecosystem: Host-associated > Plants > Roots > Nodule | place: USA...
AGGCGAATCTTGCAGAAGGAATGTGAATCTTACAGAAGGAACGCGAATCTTGCTGTTTCCTCTGTTCTCTCTCCTCCAGAGCATGCGGGGTTAATGAGTGCAATGAGAAAATGAGATCTGCTTTTCCTTCTCAAATTGCCCTGCATTTTTCAGATGGAAAATGACAAAAGACACCCTTTGCAAAAAGACAAACATGAACCACGTAATTAGAAAACCATCTGTGTTTCTCTTTCTTTGCCACGCAGGACGACACTGCCACGTCGGAGTGTCAAATGGAGGTAAGAGAAAAAGGAGTGTCAAACTATCATTTTCTCTCAGATTAACATGTAATTATCCTAATTTTAAAATGACCTATGACCTAATATTAAATGATAAAAAATTTCGCTATTTATTTGAGTAAAGATTTAGAAACAAGATATTTCACTTTCGTCTATTGTTTTTAATTATCAACAATGCGTTATCTATACAAATTAGAAGTTCGGCACATTATTAGAAATATAAGAAAAAATATTTAAAAAAATTAAGTCGCTTTTGAAAATATAAAAAGTTTATTATTTGTATTTGCTTTGGAGTAACTTATTTTCTGTTTTATATGTATACGTATTTATATAAGTAGAAATTATTTTTTATTAAACAAAATTAGTTATCTTCAAAAAACAATTAAAAAATATTTGAAGAACAACTAATATGATTATAATCAATAATAAATAAAATCAATTAATACATGCAATTAATTATTGAAATAATATATACCTAACCTTAATCTCTCTTAAAGCAATACTTAAGTCTTTGCTGAATTTTGGATTTTCTGACTTAACAGGTGAAGAGTGGAACCATGAAGCAGACCCTTTTTTCCAACCAGAAGACCGCATGCCATTGTTGATTTATGTAGAGAGTACACACTTGCCAAATGACCAACACACCCTCCGACCAGACACAAAACAACGTAACTGACCTAACCTTAGTGGATCGGATTTGGATTCTCAAACACCACCGAATATCACGGCAATTACATTGCAGACCTGCCACTACTGCCAACGCATAAACCTTCAACATCACTTTAATGCATCCAAACAAACCTTACCATTTTTTAACCCTAAATATGCTCTTTATTTTCTCTTAGTTTCCCGTTAGACTGTGGACATATTATTAGGAAAAATAAAATAAAATAAAATAAAATAAAATAAATTTTTTGTTAAAAAATAAAAAAATTAGAAAAATTATAGGGGAGAATTCTAGTATTAATTTAATTAATAACAATGTAATTTTTTGTTCTAAAAATTTGTATGACAAATTTTCTCCAAATAAAAGTTTGGTTAAACTATTGGAAAATCCAATATATTTGTGGAATTAACTGCGTATTCATATATTAGAGATAATTCATGTAATGAATTATGTGTTTGATCCCCTATATACAAACTCGTAGAACCATTTAAAAATATTAAGGATTTGTCTTTATCCTATTGACGATGGAAAACTTATTGACAGAAAAAATAGTAGAACTTTATAGAACTGGACTCATCTTTCGATCATGGCTTTGCTGCCAATTTGATTAAATTGAATAAATCCAATTATGCTGAGATCCTTGTTTCACTTTTAAAATCATAGCTGGTTTGGATTTGTTACTTAAAATAACCCAAATGCACGACTCAGGAACTGCTGCCAATAATTCGGTCCCGATCTGATGGTATCAACTACAGTTATCAAGAGGTATAAAGCAAAATTTGTGAAAGATAATAATGGGAGTGAAAGATGTTTAGGCTTTTGTTAATCTGATTTAATTATATTAATGTTTAATAAATCAGTTTAATTGTTTTTATATCATAACTTTTAAATATCTTAAAATACTTTTTAACATATTAATGCCATATGCCTATTAAGTTAATCAGTATATTCAACATTAAAAAGTTAAATACACGTTGGTCTTTTACTTTTTTTAAAGAAGATCTATTTACCCTTTAATAACTCAACTATTCAGCTGGGAAGGATAATGAGATTCATCTTACTCTATATTTGCCTCAGTTTTATTATTTATTTATTTATTGAAAAAACGTACTAAAGGATAAAAGACACGACAATGCGTATTTTCCCACTGGTAATAACTGTATAAGATAACTGCAGATCAAGGTCGAAATCGGTTCAGGAACAGTTTCCTCCTACTTCCACTCCGCAACACCGTTATTAAAACAAAGTTAACCAAAACTCAAATTTAATTCATTTCCATTTTAATTTAATTACAAAAAATTTAAACCGCTGCAAAAAGGACTGACCGGTTAACATCCCTACGGTAAAAATCGGTAAAAATAAAGTCATAGATTTTCTTTTTCCATAGAAAGTGACCAAGAATGAAAGTAACTGAAATTTCAAAAATGATGATTCACATTCTCCTGTCGCAAATAACATCATAAAAATAAACCCTAAATTTCTGTGCCTCTTTTTTTCTCAATTTCCTAATGTGTATTTACAACGCAACAAAACCAGTAAAAGATTCAGCAATTCACGAGCTTCGTATTCTTTTTCATTTATTTTTCAGGAGAATTCTTCCGGCGAGAAGTTAACGAGCTCGGAGACGTCAGGCGCGTCGAAGCCAAGGAGGAGCGCGTGGAGCACGCGCTCAAAGTCGAAGACGCGGCACGGTAACCGGAGCACGCCTTTCTGTTCGTAGCCGTATTCCTGCGCGGATTCGTTGAGCAGTTTCACGAAGATAGGGTGGTTGAGGAGCTCAGCGCACACCACGAACCTCTCCATCTCGTCGCCGACGTAGATCGGCACATGTCCCTCCGGCACCACCGCGGAGGAGGGGCGGATCTTGGAAGCGCGGAACGACTCCAACCGGTGGCGCCGCCTGCAGCCCCGCGACGAGGACGAGGAGTCCGAGCGGAGGAGCGCGTAATTTGAGGAGTCGGCCACGCGCGAGAGCCGACGGATCAAGTGCTTCATATCACAAAATACAAGTACTCTTGAAGAGCTGTAGTGTTAGTGAGAGGAACAGAGGAAAATGTTGTTTGTTGAAGTTGTGGTTGGAGTAGTTAAAGATGGATAGAAGCGTGTGTATATATATGGGTGAAGGGTGGGATGGGGATTCTAATAAGAGAGTGTACACAATGAAAAGGTGATGATGCGAGAAGTCTGGGTGGTACAGGTAAGCGTACTTAGCAGGTACAATTGGCGAGGGAAGAAGAAATGAAGAAATCAGTAAAAAACAATTAAATAAAATATGATTTATTAAATGTTATGAAAGAAACTGAATGAGGTGTAGCTGGATTTATTTATTTATTATGGTGGCCACGAATTTATTGTTCGGTTTTTGCCTTTTGCTTTTGTCAATGTGTTTGTGTTATATATGCCTATCGCTATTATTTATTGTTCGGTTTTTGCCTTTATTAGATTCATGATTTTTTTCTCCAAACAGTATCTATTTTTAGAAAAACACTTCAAATGAACAAGTTATATTATCTTTTTTCAAATAGAAAATTTTATTGTGTAAGGTGAAAATTTACCTATGTTTAGAAATCTATTGAAACTTGTTTATTTTTATTGGATCTAACTTTCAAGGTAATTTGATGGTGACTTAAAAAAATTTAAGCTACTATAAGAAAAGTTTTTGATAGTAACTAAAAAATTGATCATTAAATGATTAAAATCGATTATTAATTAAAAATACCAAACACATTAGTCGTTATTTTGTTAGTCGTTGATATATAATGACCGATTCTATGACCGAATTTGTGATTGAATATGTGACCAATTATGTGACCAATTATATGACCAAATCTGTGACCGATTTTAATAGTCACTAAATCGGTCACTATTTTTTTTTTCTCAAAAAAGATAAATCTGATAAAGTTAATACAAAAATTTGATATTAATAATTTCTCTTTAGTCAACCATGCAAAGAAATTTATAATGATGATACAAAATTAAGATTTAAGATTCAATGCAAAACAATACAATAGTAATTTAAAAGATCAAATTTAACATATCCTTCAAGTCAATCATCCAAAAAAGTTTATAATGATATTACATAACTAAGATTCAATACACACAATTTGATAATGCTAAAAATATCAAATTTAAGGACACATAAAGTTCAATTTATATTTCAAGAGGTTGAAAACTCATCTTAACATTTTGTTATTTTGTTCAATTTGTCTCTCATTGTTGACCATTCTTTCACGAAGTTCATCCCTTTCAGTTTCAACTACAAGTAACTTGTTTTTTAACTGTTCAATCTCCTCCTTCATGACCTGCACAGATGAAGATGTAGAATCCTGATAGAGTTGTCTCCCAATTACATTGATTGACTCAGATTCAAGTCCATACACTTTGCCTTTGTTAATTCCAACAACTTTACACCAAAGTTGTAATTCATAAGGTGGAGACACTCTTGTAGCAGATGCTGATTGGGATGCTTTTTCCCATGCATAGGTAAACTCTTCTTATAAACATTAAAATAAAATTGGTAATACATTAGAATTTTTTAAAAAAAAAAAAACACTGATATTAGATAAATTGACATATCACATTTATATGACCTACATCCACATGTGTTGATCTTTGATCCACCCGTGTTTTGTTCTTCTTCCGTTGGTGTGTATGACGAAACAACTTTGATGGGGTAGGAGGTTTTCATTCAACTTTGTCTAAGATAAGGTAAATAAAAATATTAATTTAGAAATGAAAATATGTACCACAAAAACAAAAGAGGTAGTTTCTCAAGTTATATATGAATGAAATAAAGAATATTAAACCATAAATACAAAGAAAATGTATATTTACTTCTAGATTTTACTAATGGACTGAGTTTGACAACATGTTATCATGCAACCAAATTAGAACTAACCAATTTTGTGTATTCTATCAATAACTAAATGCCTTGAAGTTTCCATAATCCACATATATAGGTTAACTTCAAATTTTCCACGTCAAACAAAGATATGTAGAAGTTTAACATGAGCATAAGTAAACAAATTAGCAACTACTATAACATTACATCAGATAACCAAAAATATTAAAGTAGTACTTGAGTAGTAGGATTTCAAAAGCACATAATCAGAAAAAAAAAAATTACCACAATAAAAAGCACATGTTGATTAAAAAGCACCAGAAAAAACACCAATAATTCATTATAAAAAGTGCAATGACCCAATTGAAATTCAAAGATAGCAGTCCAACAACTTAGAGCATACAAACTTAAAATAGAATAGTATGACACAGGTGGGATATAAATATTACAGGATGGAAGTTTAACTTACAAATTGATAATTACACTGAAATGAGAATCAAGAAGGAAGATATATCTTGTATATTATTCTTATAAATTAGAAATATACCATGGATTAGACTAATGGTTTTTCATATTTAAAGTGTATCTATTGTTTTTCTTATGTAAAGTATTTGTTTAATGCATTTTTATATACCTTTCAACTTGTTGAAAAATTTGAATACTCTTGCTATATAATTATAATATTACAAAACCTAATAACAAAATTATTTATGCTTATATATTTTATAATTTCAATATAAATTTTAATAAAATTAATTTTATTATAACATTTAATTTTTTTTATTATCATAAAAAAAAGTGTTATTTATTTCACATTAGAGGAGTTGGGTTAGGGGTGGAAGGAGGAGAATGAGTGCAAACAGAGCTTCATCGAGATTACAGGCTATATGAATGAATTATGTGGGATGGATTAAACAGATTTTTGTTTATACAAGTTACAAGAGGTGTTATGTATTTCTAGTCTTAGCTAATTAGATGCTTTTTGTGTAGGTATCATCTTTATAGAGATGACGATATTCTTGGGATACTGCACGATTGATGTTAAAATCATTAGCAGACGTTGTTGTATTCATATGTCTGGTGCTATGTTACGTTTGAACTAAACAATTTCTTTCTCTTCTAATTTTATTAGAAATCTACAGTATGTTGTAGAACAAACATTAAATATTCTTGGCTAAAAACGAATCGAGAACGTTATTTTCTGTGACAACTGGGAAAAACTATTTTGTTGCTCATAGAATTATCTAAAGATTTTGCAAGTTCAGATTTACTAAATTAGATTGGAAATACTACCTGAGCATTTTGCAAGTTGTAAGCAATAAGATTTTATCAACAGTGCCAACAACCCAGAGGACAGGGGATCCACAAATATTGAATGCTGAAAAAGCCCAAGACAGTCTTTAAACCTCTTCCCATGATTTTTCTTCCCAATTGCCCCACACACCAAGCAACAAAAATCTCCACTTTCGAAACACCTCTGGTAGTACCCTCTCAGTTCATCGTTTGTTTCGGCTCCAAAGAGGAAGATTTGGATCTTTTAACCTTATGTGGTGAGGGATTACTGTCACCTTTGGTGTTCTAAATCCTAGAAAAAAGAAACCCTTTTGAAATTGAAAAGCGGTCAGTGCCCGTTGATAACATCGAAAAGTAAAGTCCAAGCAAAATACTTCAAAGATAAAAGTAAAATCATTTATTTTAATTATACTTTCCAATGGTGGGAAATTTGTCTAGTGGTATGATTCTCGCTTTGGGTGCGAGAGGTGCCGCATTCGATTCCAGGATTGCTCCTTAAAGTTTTGTGAATTTTACTTTTTATTTTTCAATCAAAAATGAATCAGCACCATATAGAAAAAGAAAATGCTACCGAAAGATAACTGAGTAGGCAATTGGTCTAGTGGTATGGTTCTCACTTTGGATGCGAGAGGTGTTACATTCGATTTTTATTATTATTATTGTTATTATTATTAGTATTTTTATTATTTATTATTATTCCTATTATTATTATTATTGTTATTGTTGTTATTATTATTAATATTATTATTATTATTATTTGCTATTACTATTATTATTACTACTACTACTATTATTATTACTATTATTATTATTATCTTTAGTGACCGAAATCAGTGACCAAATCAGTGATTGAGATTTGTGACCAAATCTGTGATCGAAACCAGTGACCGAAATTGTGACTGAATATTTTGGTCACTGATTCGGTCACTAATTTCAGTCACTATTCAACAGTTTACTAGTAGTGAGCTATGATCTAGTTGAAAAACCTTTAAAGATGTCTATTCAAGGTTTGTTGATTATATTTTGAGTAGAATACTTATTTACAGAAGATTCTCCAACGTTCAAGATAGTAAAAACGTAAAGATGAATATTAAGTGAGTATCTCCTCAAGAGTGAATATGTATTTATAGTCATTTGGGTCTGATAAGTGATTATTGTATTATTAGTTGTTAAACCTAATAACAAAAGTTAGTTGTGGATTGGATTGTGTAATTTGGAATTTGCATATGGTTGCCTATATATTATACGTGGATAATATTATATTTGAATATCATACCCACCTTTTTCGGTTTGAATACCAAATCTCCATTTTTTCGAGTATTGGGTAGTACATAAGCCCTTCGAGTTCATCATCTGATGTAGAGGATTGTCAACACCTAATTTCGTTTGGGTAAATAAAATTATTTCCTAAAAAAAGAAAAGGAAAAATAAAAAAGTTAGGGTTTTTATTTTAAATATGAAAAAATAATTTAGAAAATAAAAATATGTATATTATAGTTACTTTATCATTTAAAATAAAAATTAAAAAATAATAAAAAGAGTTTTAGTCTCATTTTATTTTAATAAAAAAATCAACAGAAAGATAAAAGGAAATTTTGGTCTATTTTAAAATAAACTGCAAAAAAGTAAATAAAAAATAAAAATGAAACCCAATCCATTAGAAGTTCAGTTAGAAAAATAAAATGATTTGAATGAGGCCCAAGGGTTCATTTAGAAAAACAAAATAAAACAACTGTGACCCGGTCTAATGGAAAAATAAAACAGTTTACCAAGGCCCAACCTATTAGGGGTGTGTCAAAAAGAAAACATAAAACTATTATTTGCACTCGTCTCTATTAATTTCTGCCTGCACTTTCTCTCTTTATTTTAGTGCATGCAACATACGTCTCTGCACTTTCCCCTTTAAGCATTCATTCTGTATCTTCTCTCTCATGGTTAATGTCCACTTTTACTCTCATTAATTTGGGTCATTCAAGACTTTGTAATAAATTTTATTCACTCCACTTTTCTGATTCTCTTAGTTCACTCTTTTGCTGACCATGTTTTTTAATTTCTTACTACACTGTTCAGTTTTCACTCTTCAATTAAAAATAGAATTCATTTTCTTCAAAATTAAGAGTAATAATTGAAAATAAAACTATTGAGAGAATTGATAAGTCAGAGAATTTGTAAAACAAAAAGATTTTATTCCTTTTGGGTTTTTTTTATCGACTGATACACACGTTTTTGTGGGGGAGGATATCCACGTTCTTCAAGTTTTTACACATAGAGAAAAATACAACAGAGAATTAAAATCATCAAGAATTACAGTCCAGTTTTTACAATTGGAGGAAAAAGCTTGAAGTAAACAAAATCAAGGGAAAACACTTTGGATCTGCAACTGGTATGTCTTGACCACTTTGCTCCTGTATAACTGCATTGTGTTTGTCTTATATGTATATGTTCTAGCTCTTTGATGTTTGATATGTGAAAATTTTAATATCAAATGTTAGTGTTTTTATACTCTATGTAATAGATACAAATTAAATGTGAAAAGATATATTATATATAAAGGGGTTGTTGCTTGAAGCACAATCTCTATACCTTTTGAGAGATTGCTGCTCCTGTCACAGTCTCAAAAGGAACCCTAAACCCTATCAAAATTATTTCAAACAAAAAATATTAGCCAAACAGGAACTCTAAACCCTATCAGAATCCTTCCAAATATAAAATTTAAGCCAAACAAGAATCTCAAACCTATATATAGAATCAATACGAAATTCAAATCCAATCAAGAATCCATAATCCCAAAATAGTCAAGAATATAGAGCACCTATCAAAACCCAAACAGAGAACCACATAGAACAACATAGCCACAAAGAACAACAAAGAACTAAACAGAATTGATCGAAGCCGTATCCAGTCAAATAATCTCAGTGAAGTGTAGTACTAGGAAGTGACTCCTAGGTCGTCTCCCAAGGACCTAATTCTTTGCCAAAGGAATGAAAACACACTGAACAAGAGGAGGGGTTAGACAGATTTCAACAAAAAAATAATTAATGAAACTTAAACCAATGATTTAAAATAGATTATCCCCTTGATTTCTAATGCAGTCAGTTATCATTGGTTTCAGAAATTTATAATGACGCTTCAACCCTTGAAACAACCTGATGGAGGAGCTCCTAGGTGCCTTAGCTTCTTGCACAAGCTTCAATGGAGGTTGAGCTTGGTGAAACCTTGAAGCACCGAATGGAAGAAATGGATGAACCCCTCATGTTGTGGAAGCCATGGAAATACAAGGAAGAAAGCATGTAAGAAGGTTGATGGTGAAAGCCTTGAAGGAGGTTGGTCCAACCTTCAAGAGAGAGAGTTCCTACCTTCTAAGAGAAGAAACTCAATGTGAAACTTGAGGCCATGTGCTAAAAATTGGGCAGCATATCATTACTCAAAATGAAGTCTATAATGGAGGTTTCTAAACCTCTTATTTATAGAAGAAGAAAAAGCTAGTAGCTTCTCTAGCAAGCTAAGGTAGAGTATACAAGAAGCTAGGGTTAGAAACCCTAGCTTGCATTACAAGCTACCTAAGTGGCGTATGGAAGAAGCTAGGGTTGGGAACCCTAACTTTTGCCACACGTTAGGGTTAGGGTAACCTAGCGTGTGGAGCAAGCTACTCTTTCCTAAACTAGGCGCCATTGGATATGTGCCACATGTTCAAATCCTATGCGTCTAAAATCCTAACCTAGGTGTCTTTTATAATTGTCAAGGCACCTAGGGTTATTTACAAAAAACCAAATTTTTCTATTCTACTTTTCACAATTTTTACAAAAATCCTCAAAGCTCAAAATAGTCAGCATGTTAATCTGCACAGATGCCTCTGACTCTTTGTTTGCTTCAAGGTGTTTGAACATTGCTCTGGTGATTGGACCTTGCCTGAGCCCTCCTCCATCATCCCCTCCCTCTTGAAGAGGATCTGTTCTCATATCCGAATCATCTACCTCATCATCATCATTGCTACCTACAAAAGGAATGAGATTAATTACATTAAAGGTAGTATGTACTCCATAATCTTCAGGTAGATCCAATTGATAAGCATTATTATTTATTTTCTTCAAAATTTGAAAAGGCCCATCACTACACGGATTGAGTTTTGACTTTCTCTGTTTTGGAAATCTATCTTTTCTTAAGTGAAGCCAAATCCAATCTCCCTCTTCAAAACTTATTGCTCGCTTCCCCTTATTGTTTTGCTTAGCATACTTATCACTTTGTTGTTGTATTTGAATTCTAACCTTCTCATGTAACTTTTTAACAAAATCAGCCTGTGATGCCCCTTTTATATGAATAAAATCAATAGGATTTGGCAAAGGAATCAAATCTTTTGGTGTGAGAGGGTTAAATCCATATACAACCTCAAAAGATGAGAGTTGGGTGGTTTTATGAACTACTCTATTGTAAACAAACTCAATATGAGGAAGATACTCATCCCATGATTTATGATTACCCTTCAAAATTGCCCCCAACATAGTGGATAGAGACCTATTAACAACCTCGGTTTGTCCATTCGTTTGGGGATGACATGAGGTAGAAAAATTGAGTTTAGTTCCTAGCCTTCCCCAAACAGTTCTCCAGAAATGACTAATGAACTTAGGATCTCTATCGGACACTATAGTTTTAGGTAATCCATGAAGCCTAACCACTTCTCTTAAGAAGATCTTAGAAATGTTACTTGCATCATCTATTTTGTGACATGGAATGAAATGTGCCAGTTTACTAAAACGATCCACAACCACAAAAATAGAGTCAAACCCCCTTTTAGTTCTTGGTAGCCCAAAGACAAAATCCATATTGATATCCTTCCAAGGTGTACAAGCAACATGTTGGAAACTGTTTTGGCTGAAATACAAGAGGGAGGGTGAATTGGATTTCAAAACTTTTTGAAACAATTTGATATTTTTCAGTAAAATGTAATTTTGTTTCACAGACTGGATCTTTATTTGAATTTACTGAATCAGAACAGTTGCATGAAACAGTAAGCAGAATCAAGAGTCAATTCAGAACCCAGTTTAGTAATAATACAATTCAATACTCCAAACAAAT
>Ga0209700_109534_pt1 | contig 11143 bp, 7 predicted proteins | sample SiratroredBW_FD_187528 | JGI IMG/M metagenome (GOLD analysis project Ga0209700, IMG submission 187528) | Root nodule microbial communities of legume samples collected from California, USA - Siratro red BW (SPAdes) (version 2) | ecosystem: Host-associated > Plants > Roots > Nodule | place: USA...
AAAAAAAAAAAAAAAACACTTATAAAAGACAGTCATTTGATATATAGATAGTATAATTTCTACCTATTTTCCTTGTTTTGCCCTAACAGGAACCAAAGATTAACGCTTTAAAACAAAATTGTTTAAATCGTATAATTGTAAAACAAAATTGGGAATCAGATACCCAGTCAACTTGGTCAACTCTTAAAAGAATAAAATCTCTTTGTGTTTCCTAAACTTCAATAGGAAATAAGAATAAGTATGTAAAAGAATGTGTTTCAAATAAAATATTATATCTTAGTGAGACTAAAACCAAGCTTTTGAGTTTTGTGGATATGAAAATTAAATTTAAACTTTCATGATGAATAAAATCAAACTTCAAGAAAAAAAAAAAAAAAGTCATCGTAGAAATAGAGAATAAAGACAAAATTTTACAGTCATGTAGTTTCCCCAAAATATATTTGAGTGAGTTAAGGAGGTTGAGTGGATCTCTAGTATAAAATACAATATTCTGACTGTGTTAGAAGTTTTAAATATATAATTTGCATTTGTTTAGGTAACAACGTCTAACCAAAGGAACTAGTTAATTGAAATATAATTGACTTGGGTATGCAATAATTGTGCCATCGCCGAATCTGTCAAACTATTTCTACGCCATCTTCTAGATTCTCAACATTGGTTTGGTCATAGTATAATTTTATAATTTAGTTGTATAATTTAGTCACCATGAAAACGATTCTGATCCATTTAGTTGTAGATAGTCAAAGCTGAAGTCACCACAGACTGCTATCACGTTATCTCATCATCATCTTCATCGTATTAATTCCTAATATTTTCCACTTCGAACTCTTTAATCTAATAAGCTAAATAAAAATAGTTTTAATGTGGAGATATGATTATCTAAAAAGAAAAAGGGTATGCCTAACAAAGGTGTTATAATTTAATCTTAAATTAATAATAAACTCACGATGTATAATAATTACCTTAAACACATATTAAAAATGATTTGTTATAAAAAAAAGTTGTCAAAATATTGGATATTGATAATATATGTTCATTCAACCATTTATAAAAATAAACAAAAGCAAATCTTAATATATTTTAAGGTACTTGTTAACGTTATATATCAAAAGGTACATAAATCGGCATTATAGGTTATTCGCTGATCATATTAGTATGTAATATTTTTACTTTTTTCTAAATAATTAAAAGAAATATTATTTATTTGCATTAAAAGTTTTTTAGGATAAATTTATTGATTGTGTTAATAAATGAATTGATCGAGTTATAATATAAATATTAAATAGTGTCCAAATATACATTATATCAAAAGAATTGAACTAAACTCTAACAAAACTCTAAAAAGCAAAAGTTATTAAAATCAATATAATTATAAAAATAAAGTTATAATATACCAAATATAATAAAAAATATAGAACAATTTCAGCTAGTCATATATCATGCAGTTTTTATTACTAAAAATAACATCAAGGATTTATATATCTTACAACTAATATGTTGACTCTAAGTCGGTTTGCATACTGAATGAAACAAAAATGATTATTGTAAAATTTAATGGCTAATTTATCAACTTTAATATTGTAAAGAAAGGATTATGGGAACAACTCACAATTATAAAGATATTAATTATAATTAATCAAGCTTTTATAGAAAAAAAGAAAGTAATTATTAATAAAACTAAAAGATAATCCACTTGTATTAGTTGTATCTATGATTGAAAAAAGGCCTTCCTTTTTAACGGACGGGTCTGCCTTACAATTCACAAAAAAAATTTGTTCGTCTGTTTGCTATTAGAATGGTCATATGTATAAAAGTTATTTCATTCCACTTCTATAAATTTTAATACGAAGTTGTAATCTTTGAAGAAGCAAAATCTTGCTTTCTTTTCAGAGATCTAGAATTCGCCATGGATGTAGAAGGAAGAGCCACCCTGAACATCGAAGGAGGTCAAGAAAAGGGTACCCAAAACGATGATTCTGGCCTCGCTACTGCTCATACTATTGACAGCGGTAATTCACCGTATATCTTGTGAATTAACTTCTTGGGTGTTTAACTCATATTCACCCACTCTTCTGTGTTGGGTGGGGCCTTTGGAATTGATATTTGTGTTTTTTTTTTTTTTTTTTTTTTTTCTTTTGACGATGGAATTGGTTACGAGATGCAGATTCGTGGAAACAAGTGGGGTTGCTGCTGGTGACATCCTTCAACTGTGGGTGGATATTGAGTTTTTCCAATCTGATCATGTGGCCACTAGGTTGGACATGGGGTATCATATGCCTTCTTCTTGTGGGTCTCTACACTGCCTATGCAAACTGGCTCTTGGCAGCATTTCATTTTGTTGATAATCGCAGATTCATCAGATACAGAGACCTTATGGGATACGTTTACGGTAATTTTCTCATATTCTTTGCATCATGTATTACACATTTTAACTCAGCTATTCTTACTTTTTCAAGGCAAGACTATGTACCACATCACCTGGGTTTTCCAGTTTTTGACCCTTCTTCTTGGAAATATGGGTTTCATCCTCCTTGGAGGCAAGGCACTTAAGGTAAACTTATATATATTATAAAACAGTAAAATAATTTACCATCAGCAATCATAAGGGATAAAATTGTTTACTTTTAGTTCTAGTAAACTGTCTTTTTTAGTTTTAAGTTTTGTTTGTTTATTCGGTTTCTATTAAAAGCTATCCTTAGAATATCTAGATATTTTTTTAGTCATTGTCAAATATTTTTCAGAGAAACTAATTCAAAATATTGACATTAAGAAAAAAATTGATATTCTCTTCAGGAAATTAACTCGGAGTTTAGCGATTCTCCCTTGAGGCTCCAATACTACATAGTGATAACAGGAGCAGCTTACTTCTTTTATTCCTTCTCCATCCCAACAATTTCGGCCATGAAAAAATGGTTGGGAGTTTCTGCCGTCCTCACCTTCACATATATAATATTTCTTCTCTTTGTTTTAGTCAAAGATGGTATGCTAACTAAGCATCACACTTTCGCATTTAAAATGTATTGTTCTCCTCGATAACCATAATGTTAAATTGTGCTCGCCCCACCAATATTGTTGGTTGGTAGGGAAATCAAATTCGAACAGGGATTTCGATATCAGTGGCAATGAAGAGAGCAAGGTGTTTAATTCCTTTGGTGCCATTTCTGTTATCGTTGTCGCCAACACCAGTGGCTTGCTCCCAGAGATACAGGTCACATTTCTAGAACTTGAATCTAATCATTTGTTACCATTTCAACCCAAAAATATGATTCCCTATTTTTTATATATCTTTTAAGAAGAAATATGCTAAGTTTTCTTTGCTCTAAATAGTAGTGCACTTTACTAACCCGCTAAATTCGCGGAGAACATGAAATTGATGTGAACAAACTAAACTATTTTAGAATGTTTTACGGCGAGTTCTACGGATTGCAGATTGTTGGGATTCACGCGCAAACTTATATTATGTTTACACACACCTCTACTAACATGTGATCTCTCTCTGACCCACACATATATATTATACTACTAGTTTTGACTGTAATAAGCAAATAAGATTTAGGTTTCTAAGATGATCGATCGACTTGTTAGATTTAGTAATTATTTAAAAGTAATAATTATTTTTTAAAGTACCATAAATACTTTTGTCGTTGTTGTCTTAATCCAACTAATAGAAAAATAGGGTTTGGTATTTGTATGTCCACATACTATAAATTAATAGTTTGGTATTTGTATGCAGTCCACTCTACGTAAGCCAGCAGTGAAGAATATGAGGAAGGCCCTGTGTTTACAATATACAGTGGGAGTTGTGTTCTATTATGGTGTTATCGTAATAGGATACTGGGCTTATGGATCAGCAGTGTCGGCATACCTTCCTGAAAACTTAAGTGGTCCCAGATGGATTAATGTTCTCATCAATGCCATCGTCTTTTTGCAGTCCATAGTCTCCCAACATGTACGTAACATATTTTACCATAGTGGTTTTAGATGGTTAATTGAGTTAAGAAAAATTAAGTACAAATTGAATTTTAAAAAATGCAGATGTTTGTGGTACCAATTCTGGAGGCGATGGACACAAAGTTCCTAGAAATTGACATGGCCATGCATTCAGGGGAGAACTTAAAGCGCTTACTTCTCCTGCGTGCGTTTTTCTTTGCTGGGAACAGCTTCGTTGCTGCAGCATTTCCTTTTATGGGTGACTTTGTAAACTTGCTGGGCTCATTTTCACTCATTCCTTTGACCTTCATGTTCCCCAGCATGCTCTTCATCAAGGTTATCTTATAGTTGCACGCACAATGCACAAAACCAAGCTTTAGCTAACCAACTAGTGTTAGTCAAACTTGGACATATATTATTATTAATTTTGGTTGAATTTTAGGTGAAGGGACGAACAGCTAGCATAGAGAAGAAGGCGTGGCACTGGTTCAACATTGTTTTTTCATTTCTGCTCACAATAGCAACCACGATTTCAGCCGTTCGGTTGATAGTTGAAAACATCAAAAAGTACCATTTCTTTGCGGATGCATGATGGCTGGTCTCAATCCGACTTATGCCTCCATTTCAGTTAAGTCTGCATAAAATAAATATAAATATCAGTGAGATTCAATAGTTAAAAAAGAGAGAGAGAGAGAGAGAGAAAATGAGTTAAATAATTATATCATTTTCCGACCAACCCCGATTTTCTCACTTGTAGGAAGTGTAATGGACTCAATGATTCAAGAGAACAAGAAATGGTTGATGACTTTGATTGGGCTCAAAATTGATGGAACACTTCCTTCATAATATTTTGCTTTGAACAATGTACAAACAAATATGGTAAATGAAAATACCAGAGAGGAATACATACGAAAACGTGAATTTGAGTTGTTTGATTAAATAAAATGAGGAAAAGAAATTAGATTATATATAAATACTATTTTATTCTTATGCTTACACCCAAGTAATTTAACCTATTTAGAATTTGCCACATCCGCTTACTGTCCGAAGATATCAATGCACAACATGACACACACAAAAATATAACCATTTAGTATTAAAATAAATTATTATTTTATTATTATATAATATTTTATTAAATAAAGTGAGTGTTAAATAAATATAAGTCAACAATAATGTTAAACTATAATTTTCTATAATCAATTATGTTGGATATATCTAATTGACTTTCGGAACAAATTAAATGATTGTGAGTGTAATTACGTTAAGTAATTGTCTTCAAATCAGCAAGGAAAGCCACTATATATGGACTAAATAAGCTTCACCCATTTCTCATCTCTATTTTCCAATGTCAAACAATACCATTTTTCTCTCCTACCCAATCTCTAGCCTACTAAACTACCAAATAGTATTAATGATAGGTCATTTGTGTGGTTCCTATTAAAGAGTTTACTTTCTTGAGTAAAACACTTTGTTGCTTTTGTTATGGTGTCACAAGTATCTTTTATACAAAATAATCTTGTTTAAGTTGATTAAATCAATGTGGACTACAAACTATCTCTTTTAATTATTTTGCACTATTAAATCAATACAAAAACTTTGAAATTAAAAGAATAAAAGTTGAGTAAACCTTCATTTAGTACTTAAAAAATATAAAAAGAAAGAATTTAGGTAATGTTCTTAACTTAATTGAGATTACATTGTTAAGGTTAATCACCAATTGATATATTATTTATTTAGGAGCTCAGAGTTATATCACAATTTTTTCTTTAGTAGACATTTAAGAAGAGGAAGAAGAAATATTTAAATTGTTTTTGACCTTTAACTCTTAAGTGGTGTGAAACTATTGAATCGAGGGCTAAGGATTCGTCCTTGAAACTGTTTTTCTATTTCCACAAAAGATATCAATGTTTTGACCTCAAATTTGAGATAATATTGTTAGAGTTAGAGTTAATCATTACATTCGAAGTATTATCTCCATCACAGTTTTGTCTTTAAAAAACACCTTAAAGAGTTAAGTAAAGAAGGTATAATAACTTTAAAACTCCTTATTAATATTCATAAGAATTTCTAGCATTTTAAAAAAAGTAACGATTATACTAAGTTTGACCCATGAGTCCAATAAAAGATTGTGAAGTTCAACATAAAATAATTTGTGAAAAGATTATTCTAAATTTTTAGACTCAACCTAAATGGTCGAAAAAGAATCTCCAAACTTATAAGTTCAAATTAAAACTCAATCACCCTTTTATATGGATTATGAATTAAGGAAATTGAATATTTCCTAATAATAAAATACAATAAGATAATATTAATTTATTAAAAAGATAAATTATAATAATAAAATATAATGTTACCCATTTTTGAAAAAGATAAAAGTATAACCACTTCTGAATAATTCAGATTAAATATTAAAACTGATTTTTCTTATGATTTTCAACATTTCAATATAAAGTAAATTGGATAGTAATTTAAATTCAAAAATCTATAAATATAATATTATTTTTCAATAAGTATTTGTTCCATCTCATCTCAATTTACTAAATACTAATCATATATTTTTCTAAACTCTTATTAATTTAAGCATTAGAAAATTATTTAAAGGCAAATCTTTACTTGGTATTATCATCAACAAAGCTAGTTAATCATTATCAAATCAGTGAAATTTTTTCTTCAAAATCAACCATCATCGATCTCAATTCCAATAAGAATAGTATGATTTATTTCTATATAATAATATATAATACACAATGTCATTCTATTAAATTAATGGAGTTAGTACATCTCTTAAGTTTTCCGTTTAACTGATTTGATGAAAAAGATTCCCTCTCGTAATAGGCATGTTATGTTAGAATTCTTTTTATTTTATTTTATTTTAATTTAATATCAATACTTCCACTGACTGGTAGATTCCATTTCAGTAGTGGAGTTACAGCAAAATCCAAACCAAAGCTCCATCCATTACAACATAATCTCTCTCCACATCCACGTCCGCTTAACCCACTTTCCCGATTTGCATGTTATAATCATATAAAATACCACTCTTCATCCCAACCACTACATCTCTAACTCAAATACCCTTCGTATCTTTTCTTATATTTTATTATTTATGTCTATCCATTTATCTATCAACTCATCTAGTTCCTATCCAACTTACTATTTGCTGATAAAAAAAAACTACTATTAATATATATATATATATATATATATATATATATATATATATATATATATATATATATATATATAATAAATAACTAGTTTAGAATGTTAAGATGTTGATTATGTATTTATGTTTAAAATTCTGCTTAATATTGAAAATTCAAGACTTACTAAAAGTAATCTGATTTGAAATGCTTCATGATGAATTTTAAGGATTGCAAATAGTTTATATGAAGTGCACTACTACCCATTTTAGTAAACATAAATAAAAAGAAGTGCACTCGCAACAAGTCTATGTTGACAATTCTGTTAATTTATTAAAAAGTTTCAACGACTCATTTGCATGAAAGATCTTTTGGTTTTGATTCCCTTGAAGTTTTTGTTTCTGTTGTTTATTTTTACAGGAAAATCACAGCTAAAACTTGCTGAACTATTTCCAAATTACACCTTGCATAGAAGAAGATCTTGAGAAAGAGATGGAAAAAAAAGCTGTTGTTAAGACACTACTGGCCAAGGATAAGAAATTTGAACAAGGAAGCATCTTATGTTAATGTACAAATTAATGGACAAATTATATGGAGGGTCCTAGTATTAGTAGTTTTTATGGAAAAGGAAATATTTTGATTGACTAAATCATATTTTATTTTATTTTTTCAACAATAAAAAATAAATATATAAATACGAAGTATTTAAAGGTACCTCAATTCCATATACAAGACTAAATTGAATATTATCTTTACAAACAATCTTTTAAGAAAATCTAAGTAATCCTATACGTTCCATTTTTTCAGTACGGTATAACAAAAGCAAGAAGTAATCAAGGAATTTATCCTCTCTTGTACATGTAATTTAGTAATAAAAAAGTAAAAAAGTTTTACACATCACATGGTACAACTACAAATTTTCTCTCTACATGGACAATTATTATTATATTCTTATTTTTTCGCATTCACACACAAGTCATAATTATTATATCAACATCAAATTTACAATCATATATTCATTAATATTATTTTTATTATAACTCTTTTTATTTTTATTTTTATCATATTAGTAAGTATAATATTAATAATACTAAAATAATAATAACATTATTATTAATAATAATCATATTGATATTAATATTAATTATAATAATAATATTAATAGATATAATATCAAAGTAGTATTGATAATATAATATTAATAATACTAATACTATTATTTTTAATAACATTAATATTAAGATTCACTATAATAATATTATTAATAATAATATAATATTATTATTACTGATATTAAATATAATAATAATATTCTTAATTATATAAGTCAATAATAATAATAATATCATAAATAATAATATGAATATTAATAATAATATTGATTATAATAATAATATTAATAATAATTTTAAAATAATAATTTTAAAATAATAATAATGATATTAATAAATACAATATTTAAAGTAATATTAATAATATAATATTAATGATATTAATATTACTATTGTTAAAAATTTTAATATTAATATTAAAATATAATATTATTAATAATGTTAATAATTATATTATTATTATTAGTATTAATCATATTAATAAATAGTAATAATAATAATTATTATTATTATAACTTTAATAAACCACTCATTATTTCTTTTATATTTTTTATGAAAATATCATTATTAATTTTAATTTTTTAAAAAATATAGAGGATCAAGATGTCTCTCTCTACTAGTTCTTTATAATCATAAAGTGTGTGTGGAAGGGTCAATGGATTAGATACTGACTTATTTGAAGTCTAATTTATAAGTTAGTTTGATTCATCCAAGAGTATTCGGTACATACATTAAAGTAGTTTATTTTAGGAGCTTTTAACTTATAGATTATAAGCTACTTTAGCTATCTTGTAGTTTTTAAATTTCTCCTATTTCTATCTCTTATATTTTTCATACATTTTCTATTATTTCGTTTTATTTACTATTATATATTTTAATTTTATGGAGACAATTCATTATTATATATAAATACATATTTGTATTTATTGAATTACTTTTTAAATTTTACGTGGTTCAAATTAAAAATATACCATTTAAATTAAAAAAATAAATATTTCATTATGAAGTTGTTTTAATAAAAATTATAAAAAATATACAACTCGTTTAAATAAAGTAACTTGTTATAAAAATATAAAACTTTTAAAAAATAAATAAAAGTATTAAATTTTTTAATAAGAATTTAATTATTTAAAAAAAATTAAATGATAATATAATAAATTGATTCATTAACTCGAAATTTATAAATTAAAAGTTTATCAACTATCTACTTGTTAACTTATCAAACAGCTTAAACATGAAATCTCTTTTCTTTTTTACAATACTCCCATAAATAAGTAAAAATAAAGAAATAGTTTAATACATATGATTCTCGGATAAAATAATTTATTTATTTTAGGTAAATAAATACAATCAAAGAAAGACTGCACTACCATAGTTTCTCCAATAAAATTATTTATTTATTTATTTTAGGTAAATAACACATTTTATAAATACATATTTTTAGGTTTTGAATAAGTTTAATTATTAAATAATTTTTTTCCTTCAAATAAATTTAATAAATTAACTATTTTAGTTTAAGTTTTAAAAATATTTTTAATTTTAATTTTTATTTCTTAATATTTTTTAGCATAACATCTTGTCGAATTTAAAGTGAGTTATTCATGGTAGATGAATTAAAGTGAGTTATTCTTACTGTTGTGGTTCCATATGTCCCCACGTTAAGGAAGAACAAGAAAAACACATGGCATATAACCCTCTACCCTAAGAGAAAACAATATTTATCATTTATAGAATTATTTTTACAAGTTTCATTTGTTTGCAGAAATAGCCATAGAAAAGAGTAGCAGAAATATAAATTCTCCTATACCATGGAAATAAAAAAAAAATCTTAGAGAATGATCCTGGGTGATCGTTGAAGGCCATGACCCATGTGAGGTTTCTTACTGCAATCGAAAGGAGCAAGATTTCCCTGCATCAACAAGAAATTTCCTCCAAAGAGATCATTCACGTGACTCTGTCCATTCTTCAATCTCTTGAAGGCCTTGCGCCACCGGACCCTGAAATTAGAAAGAAACTTGGGTCTTTTTCTAAGAAATTTTCTCAATGCTGCAACACGAAGCCTTGGCCTTCTTCTACCCGCTAGAGCCCTAAACCTAAGCCATGCCCTTGCTTTTTTCACTTCTTTTTCTACTATCTCTTCGTCCAATTCTTCTTCATTTTTCAGTCTTCTGTAAGATTGTTTGCCTAATGAAGCCATTGCGAGCTACCATGGATGAGAATGCTTTTATTGTTCGTTAATAATCACGGGAATGGATATGTTTCTTGGATACTCTGGAAACTAAAAGCAATTGCATGTGCAAATTAGTTGGGTGCAATTAATGGACTAATGGTGCTGGAATTTATTGGTAAAACCCATTAAATGGAATCATTGGCCCCCTCACACCTCCTTTTGCCTGGACGGTCTTAGTCAAATTATCAGCAAGAATTTTTCAAATTAATTTTTAAATATTTTAATTAATTTTTAAATACTTTTCCAAATTACATTATTTTTTAAAATATTCCATATTACAAATTGGTTTTTAATTAATATTTATTATTTACAATTTAATAAAAATAGAACCAAACTCAACTTGTTGAATTGGGTCAAACTCATTTAGTTGATCCTATCTTGGTCTAAAACATAGTCTCTTATAAACTTAATCTAATATGGGTAGGACTCGATGATTATATATATATATATATATATACACTTTTAACATATATATTGAAAGCACTTTTCATGTGTTTTATTTTTTTAAAAAAATAATAATAATAAATTGCATTCAATACAGATATTTGTTTTAATTTTGTATTTTCAGTTAATCTACTTTTTACTGTTTTTCTCATAATTTTTTTTGTCTATATTATTTTTTGTGATTCGGATTACATTTAATTTTATATTTGTAGAGCTTTAAAATTAACGTATTGTTTGCTAGATTTGAAGTTTTATACATGTTTTTTTTTTTTTTTAAGTTG
>Ga0209700_109535_pt1 | contig 11143 bp, 5 predicted proteins | sample SiratroredBW_FD_187528 | JGI IMG/M metagenome (GOLD analysis project Ga0209700, IMG submission 187528) | Root nodule microbial communities of legume samples collected from California, USA - Siratro red BW (SPAdes) (version 2) | ecosystem: Host-associated > Plants > Roots > Nodule | place: USA...
AAAAAAAAAAAAAAAAAAAAAAAAAAAAAAAAAAAAAAAAAAAAAAAAAAAAAAAAAAAAAAAAAAAAAAAAAAAAAAACTGAACTAAAGTACATAATCAAGATAAAGAGTAAAATCGTTGATTAAAGATAATTTTACATTAAATCGACCTTAATTGGGCTCAGGAGAATGTATGGGTAACTAAATACATCCTACATTGTAATGTTAATTTAAATTTTTTTTCGTAATTATTTCATGCATGAGCATGTAAGATTTGAAATTATTTTAGGTTATTTTGGTGATTGGTTTAGCTGTATGTTATCATGTTTTTGTATTTAAAGTGTTTGATAAATGTTCCAAGTGATAATTCATATACGAGTAGTTGTGTATGCAATGTTAAATCAATCTTATTGGTTACTAGAAATTCACATAAACTCTGAACAATATACCGAAAAGCATGCCACTAGTGCGAATTTTATCCTTAATATAACACTTAAAAACAAATTATTGCATGCAGGTTGTTGCCTGTTCTAAAAAGATACGAACGTGAAAACTAAAGATGAACGTACTCTCTCCGTTAAGTTGAAATTAATTAAATTAGTTACGAAAATACAATTGCTGAAATTTTAAGAAATTAATATGAATTTTAGCTTCATTCTCCTCTTACTTTAACATAAGGGAAATACAGAATAGTTGTGTTAATCAATATCTGGTTCCAGCTATTGATGTCACTATAAAATCAGAACTGAGTGGAAGAAGTTTCACATAAACTGTTCCTGCCTAAAATTTAACTATATCCAACACATACAAAATAATAAATTGAATACGTCTTCTTAGTACAGGAAAGTTTAATAATGAATAACATGATATACTCGACATAATAAATTTGGACAAAATCTTGATAACATCTTAAATAACAGTGAACTTTAAATTTAATTTAATATTATAAAATTAATTTATAAAATAAAGTTTGCATCTCACTTACTTGATATAATTTGTTTCTCTTTCTATTTAACGATATAAAATTTACAACACCTTTTTGTCTTTATACATGAAATTGTCTTTTCAAAAAGAAGTCGTCGTATCTTTTCCTTTAAAGATAAAAAAATAAAATTTCTAACTATTTCTTAGACATATTTGTTAATAAATTATACTTAAATAAATTTATTGTTATTTCAATTGATTATTTTAATCTTTTTAATCATTAGAAGATGCATAATATATTGCAAATTTACAAGTATTATATAATGCAACATTTGAGATGGTAAATGAATTGAATTTAAGTAATACATTGTATAGTAAGACCTTTTATCTATGATATTGTATTTTTTTAATATTAACAATGAATATTAAAAAGATAGTAAAGGACCTTATAAGTTATAAAATACTTGGGTAGTAACAAATAAAAAGATAAATTAAACTGTTTATTTTGTATTTTCATTCTTTCAATTTATCTAAGCAAGTTTTAGTATAAGATAAAATATCGGCTAACATTTTAAAATGTTAATAAAGAAATAAACTAATAATTTTTGTAATATCTATAATAATATTTTAAAAATGTAGCTATAAATATTAACATTTTTAATTGTTAATATATTTTAACGGTGTTAAACTTATTCAACAAGACCTTTAGTCTGCATTTGATAAAATGTTGCTAATTTGATAAAAACATTGCTAACGTGAGTGGTAACATTTTATATAATTTGTCAACATTTGTACATGTTATTTGTTTGTACTAAAAAGGAGTTTATATCTTTCAAGATGAAAAAAAGTAACATTTTTGAAAAGTCGAGCTTAAATTTATGAGAATTAATTATTAAATTATTTATTTATAGAAAACTTTTTTATTACTCAAGTCAGTAAAAACTACAGAAATTGTAGAATATAAGAATAATTTAAATATTGAGCGAGAGAACTGAGTAACTATTCTTTATGAAATCAGTATATATTAATAAGTTTTTTTTTTTTTTGTCTATGCAAAATTGTCAAAAACAATGTTTGATAAGATATGTAATCAATATATATTTATAGGTACTCTGTGAAATTAATATCTATTTATAAGTTTTTTTTTTTTTTTTTTTTTTTTTTTTTTTTTGCTTTATCTCATTCAAAGTCGTCAAAACAATGTTTGATGAGATACGTGTCCTTCAAAGATACTTAAAAATTGATTTCTCTTTTAATATTTGAAAATTGATTTATCTTCTAATTGACAATTAATTGTTAGATATCCTTAGCTATATACTCTCAAAATAGAACTTGATGGACAAGGTTATAAAACTTGACTCGTATTTATAGTTAAGATTATATTGACAAAAATAGAACTTGATGAATAGTAACATTGGATAGTTATAAAAATTTAACTCGTTATCAAATAAAAATTTAATTCGTTATCAAATGATACGCACAAATTTATGGTTAAGATAATACTGACATCTTCTTCCACATTTATTTAACTTTTTTCATATATATATTGAAAATAGAGAGAGTACTAGAAAAGAGAAAAATAATGAAAGAAAGAATAAAAAAAGTTTAAGGAAGTTTTACATAAAGATAAATTTTAGAGACTATAATAAAAGAATCAAATAATATTTCGTAATATTCTTAAGTTACATGATTGATGATTGTTCTGTAGATGGAGTTATGGAGTTGTTCTATAAATGGAGTTCTTCTCTGAGATTTCTTCAGTTGATTAAATCCTTCTATCCTTCCAAGAATCACGTCACCTTTGTATTGCCCCTATTTTCTGTTATATTCTAAATGTGTTTAAGGATTGTATAATTATAAAACATCTTGAAAGCTCTATGTAAGTTCCTGTTATAATCATGTATTTAACCCGACCTTTATAATTTTCAAAATATCAACACAACATTTCTCAGTCGAGAGAAGTGATTCACAAAAAATCTGAGAAAAGAAAAAAGACAGATTATAACAGCTCTGAAAACAGAGATGTCTCCAAAATTATCTTGAAAGCCTAAACCTTAAAGTGATTCACGAAGCTGATGATTACAAATTCTAGAAGATAAAGGAAAGAACAGGTTAGATTAGATGAAGCCTGAAACGAAACAGGGACGTAATTACAAACAGAAAGTATTGAACTATAAACCATGTTCTGTAGTACAAATTTACAACCTACACATCATAAAGTCCTAGCTAAGACCAAGACTCTAAGACGAAGGGAAGAAAGGGCTATACAACATATGAACAATTTGAACAGAAACATGACAAGTCTCGCTTCATCATATAAAAAGCTGGGGCGAGCAACTAGGTCCTGCACTTTCAAACATGGTAATTGAAGAGCCATGTAATATTAATCTCGTTATCTTAAGTAGCAGCAGAGCATCTTCACACACACACACACTCTTCTGCAACCTGAAATTGCGCAGCCGCTAAATGCAACACTAGTGAGATCATTTCAACTAGTTTGTTGCACCAATCCACTTGCAGATCCAAGAGACCAATCCGTTGGCTTAGTGATCAAATCCTCTAATTCAAGATAGATATTGGAGTCATTCACATCTAGTTCTTCATCAACTACAGAGTTTTCCCGCATTAGTTTTTCTGACATAACATGATAGGCAGAAGAAGCATCTGATGCATTTGCGGTAGAACGCCCATGGGACGACGGAGTTGGGTGCTCCATCTTGCTGATGTTCACGGTTTCAGACAGAAATCCATCAAGCTCGGATTGCATTGAGGGGAATTGTTGATGAGTTTGGTGTCTATAATCAACATTAGGGGTTGTCCCCATGGTGTTGGGGAAGGGTACATAGCAGGGGTTTCCCATCAATCTAGGCCTCTTAACCATGTCGTTACCATCAAGCTCTCTTTTCCTCTTAATCTTCTGGATTAACTGCTCAACAAAGCTGGGCCTTCTAGCCATTCTAGTGAGGAAAAACATCATCTGATACTGCTTCATCTCTGCAGATCGAACTCTCTCCTGAACATTTGTGAGCTGAACATGCGAATTCTCCTGCTGCTGCCTCAGTTTCAGAATTTCCAACTTCAAAATGTTCTGGTCCTTCTTCAGTTTCTCCACTTCAGCCTCCACGCCCGGCTTCATCACATTGAAAGCTCCCTGATGCAGTCTGCTGTACTTGCTCCTCCTCCTTATGTTCTTTAGCAAATGCTTCTTCCCTCCTCGGAATCCTTCATTCGCAAACTCCCAACGGTCTGAATCAACCTTCCTGAAGCCCTGCACCCGTTAAACCATAAAACCTTCATTTACATCGCAATAATGATATTATATAAATACAGACGAATCCAATCACATCACAGAGAACCCTTTACTATGTACGCAATCAGACTAAAAACTACGAAACTATTCAATCTTACAAGAAATTCATGGAACTGACTAGTAAAATTCGGAAATCAGAATTTATTAAACAAAGGTTTAAATTATACAGATCACAATAGGTAAGACAAGATTAAGGAGACATAGAAGAAAAGCTTAAGAGTGTGGAGAATAGGACTGACATAGGTGTTGAGCTGGCGAATGAAGCTGGAGAAATTGCTGTGCTTGAAGTATTTGGGAAGAAGGGTTTTCGAGAATTCCTGAGAATCCCAAACGACGAAACTATCGCGCGTTTGACTCCAGGACACAACCGGGTCAGTGCGAGGGTCCTCCACCATTTCGAAGGTCTTCTTGAGGAACGGTGGGGGACCCATCTCGTGCAGCCCTTCCACCGGTTTCGGCATCTTATCCATGAAACCGTTAACGGCGCCGTCATCTACATCTTCTTTCACGTGAACCGCCGTTCCCTCTTCCGTCACTCCCGAGGACTTGCTCTCGCTCAAAACGTCGTCGTGGCGATCGCTTTCGCTGTCGTCGAACATCTCTACCTTCACTCTGGGCAGTTGTTCTCCCATGGCAGTGATTTGAAGTTTGAAGTGTGTGTTTAGGAGAGTAAGGAATTGAAGTGTTGTATTTTGACAGAAGTGTGTTGTTTCTTCTATTTATACAGGGTGAAAAAAAAAATGAAAAAAAGAGTATTTTAATGAGAAGAAAGAGAAGAAGCTGATGGAGCAGTCGTATCTTTGTGAGTGTCCATTTTAGGAAACTCCGTTGGACAGCCACGTTTTCATGACTCTTCCTTTCTTGCCACTTGTATGGAAATACTCATGCTTTGGTCCAAATCAAATCTACCTTTTGAACACCAAAATCATCCCATGGCCTATCTTCTTACGTCTCTCTCACCCTTTTCTTAGTAACAACATAAATAATACATCCACCAAAACAATTCACAACTGTGCAATATTTTATAGGGAGTTTTTCTTGTCATAAAATATGTATACCTAAAAAAAGTTTATGCAGTTAATTGTCAATTTAATTTCTATTTTTCTCACTTTTGTAGTTTACCCATAAAACTAAAATCTATAATTTTATTGATAAAATCTAAATTCAATTGAATTTGTAGTAATGTCAATATAAGGGGAATCTACCCTTTCAAATGCAAGAATGTCCAAGTATACTAAAAAAAAAGTTTATAACTAAACAATTAGATATATTATTTTATAGAACAAATCTATTAGAAAATATGTATACCCAAAAAAAGTTGATGTAATTAATTGTCAACTTTATTCCTATTTTTCTCACTTTCATACTTTATCAATCAAATTTAAATCTACAATTAATTTTATTGAAAAAAAAATCTAAATTAATTCTATTTGTAGTAAAAGAGAAATGCATAGGAAATCTACGCTGTAAGAATGTCTAAATATACTAAATGTTGAAAAAGAATAAAGAAGCATTGATGAATAGATAAATGAAGAATGAGTTCCAGACAGAATATTCTTGTTTTGAAAAAGAATGCATTATTTAATTTATATTATATTTTTTGTGCTTGTAATTAAGAGATATTATTATTGTAGTTTCTAGGTGCAAATAATAATATTTAGAATAAAGTTATTTGAGGCTCCTAAGACCAAGAAAATATTTAAATAGGTGTGGTCGCATGTCAAACAAAGGAGTGTATGAAGAAAAGAAGGCAAAATTTGAATGAAACCCATTGAGCCTAATTAAAGACTCCTAATTCTTGGACAAAAGAAATTGAGAAAATTCAAGAAAAACATACTTTTAAAGTGACTGAAAAACCTCTTTGAAATCTGACCATTTAGATATATTCTTAGATTTTATTTTGAATTTTTAAATGCAATTTTTCCTCTGTTTGTAGGATTTTCGACCAACCTTTAAAAGATTCAGATAAGGGAATTTCATTCCATTTTAAACGCATTTGAGTTTCATTTCTGTTGTTAATTTTGAAAGGGTTCAGATAAAAGAATTCCATTTCATTTTAAGTGCATTTTAGTTTCATTTCTGTTATTAATTTTAAATGGATTAGATGGTAAATAATTGTAACCTTTTACTGTAAATTACTTTTAATATATATTATTTTTAGTTTTTGTGAAACACTTCTAAAAATATCTTATATTTTGAGTTATAAATTGAGGACTTAAGAGTAAAGTAATCTTATCCATTTTCACATAGTTCCCATCTTCTTTTCATATCCTAAATATTCTTCAAATTTTTCATATCCTAAATATTCTTCAAATTTTTCATTTTTCATTTTATTCGTGTTATGTAATTCAATTGTTATTCTTATTTTAATTAATTATTCTTTTTCTCTGATCATGAGTTTTTTTAATTCATTTTCTTAATAAAATAAGTGATCTAAAATATCAAATAGTTGTTTTCTTATTAATTTAAGCTTTTAATATACATATGATTTCTGTTGCGAAAATAATAGGTCAAATAAATAAGAAGGAAAAATTAAATTATACATTCAAACTTTTTAAAATTTAAAATTTTCGTAAATAAAATGTAAAATGATCGAATGCAATGAACACGAGATAAAGAAAAAAAAATTACTATAAATATTTTATACTAATTCGTTTGTAAATAACTTCTAATTAAAATTATGAATATCCAAGAATTTAAGAATATTATTTGGATCACAGTCCACTTTTAATCAAAAACTCTATTTATTATTTAAAAAATACAAATAATATTTAGAAAACATTCACTGGACTAAAAAAAATAATTATAAAGTAATATACAAAATCACTAAATTGATTACTTAAAAAAATTAGTAAAAAAAGAGATTGCATCTTATGAAAGATACAAAATATATTCACTCTTTTAAATTTCTTTTAAACAGTTTTTCCTTCCATCTACAAAGCCTAAAGATAATTGGAAGACTTAATAGTGTTTTTAGACTTTTATGTATACATAAATGTGAATTCTTTTTAGTTGTTGTAAGAGTCTTCATCTATTATTGCTTCTTTGTATTTTAACCTACTTTAAAATGTGACTAACCGGAAACACACCTAAACAAGGCGAGCTTTACTAAAGAAGTTGAATTGTTCCTCTCCTTTATGTAAACTTTTAATGTACTTACGCCCACTCGAGCTTGAGAATAGTTTCCCCATAGAATTGAAGATCTCAACTCCGTACAGATGCCTCCCACTTAATACTATACTTTTAAACCCTATACAAATATGTACTTAATTGGACGATAAAGTTATTAGATATTAGTAAAATCACTTAAAAACAGATGAATATATAATATATATACCCACACCCAATATACATTCATCTCAACTCAATGAAAAATATATAATATCAGAAGAAACATCATTAAACCTATGTTCTTTTATTAAATTTAAATCATATTACTTTTAACGTGTTAAATTAGCATAACTGTGCCGGAAGAATTACATTTTTATTTTTCCTCTCCTAATTTGCAGGTCAGTATATTTTATTTTTACTTGCACGTGCTTACTTATTAAACAAGAGAACAAAAACACCTAAATAAATATAGATAAATGTAACGGTTATGCGGTTCAGTTACTGCGTCACTGTTGTCGGTGATCACCTGCATGCATGACAAGTGTTGGAACACGTATAACTGGTGTAACAGTTTTATGTTATATAACCACATTTTCTTGTACCGAGCGCAAAATAAGTAATAAAGACTACCAAGATTTAGGGAGGAAAATCAATTAAAAAACAGTATTAAACCCACTTTCATATCAGATATTCTCCAATACCAACAAAACTCAACTTCGTAAATAAATCTCCACATAAATATTCTTCTACTGCTGCTTGCACTCTGGAGGTCGGTCACCCTGACCCTCACCAAGCTGTGCTCTTCCACTCTTCTGAAGATTTACACAGTAAACAAAGAACCAAGACAAGTAAGTTGCAGGTGCACGAAAGGAAAAAATATATATATATATATATATCTCAACTTATATCACAAGTTCCGTACCTTAGGTGCTGATGACTGCAGCGTCATTACACAAAAGATAAATTGGGGGAGATCCCACAAAAAAAATATTGTTAGATTCAAAACTCAGAAAGCAGAAAACAAACCCAGTGCTAACACTTAGAGAAATTACAAATTATACCCTCTTTTTCGTCTTGGTTTCTTCCTCCTCATCTTCATCATCATCATCATCGTCCTCTTCATCATCGTCCTCTTCGATATCTTCATCCTCCTCATCCTCCTCTAGTTCTCCAAACTCATCCCCCTGGATGGCCTCTCCAGTAAACCATGACACAGCATGGGGGATAATCTTGTCTCTTATTGTTGACCTAAACATGCATGACAATACAATAAGGTTCAAGACAAGAAAATTTCAAAATCAAGATTTCAGTAAACCACAGGATTGCATAGTCTTGTTCCATCAAGATTACAATAAATACATAAAGATGCACGGTTTGCAACAAAAGTCAACAATTACACTTTATTGGAAGATGAGTAACATGTTGGAAACCTGATAAATGAAACTACAAACACTTGCAAAAGGTAAGCAAGCTCACCCAATGTCATAGTCTTGTTCCATCTGATTCTGAAGCTCCTCAGCCTGTGAACAAAAACAGTATTAATCGAAGCAAAAAAAAAGTAGCGTCGCACATACAAACGTTATTAAAATTCAATTTAATTGGTTCTTATTTCTACTTCTGCGTTTATCGAAATTCAACAACAGTACCGCATCTTCATCGATGTCTTCATCATCTTCGGGAACTTGTGGTGGATTGAAGAAATTGAAGAAACTTTCACAATTTTCAGTTTTGGTAATTGGTTTAGCATTCTTTGAACCCTTCTTGGGCTTTTTCTTAAGAATCTTCTGTGTCAGGCATTTTCCTGGGTGCCATTGAATTTCAGTCCTAGAAATTAAAAAACAAAATCAGCAAGCAAAATTTATTAAAAAATACATCAACCCATTTAACATGATAGTATACTAGCTAGGTAACGGTGATGTGTATTATAATTTATAGTAGTAGTAAAATAATATTAATAAATCTTACCCAATTGCTTTCTCCAAAATTGGTTCATCTTCATCAATCATATGATATGTTTTAGTCAAGACAGTATTGGTAAAATAAGGATTGGTATCAAAGAAAAATTCAAGTTTGAATCCTTTGGGATTTTCTATCCTGCTCCACTTGATATCTTTGAGAAACTTGAGAGCACCTTCATCGCGCTCTGATATCTACTTTATCGCAAGGGAACAATGAGAAGACTACTATAAAATGAAACTTCGTTGCAAAATGAACATTATAAACAGTCAACTGCTGAACCAAATGAACTAACCTCCTCAGCTAACACTTCATTGTTTTTCATTGCAGTAAGCCAAAACGCAGGCACTCCTTTCTCTATTGAGCAAATACTTCTATCAAATATTAAGTAATTGAAACACTATTAGAGGAAAAAATTCATGTATTTGTATTATTACCTTCATCCTCCCCACTATCGGGCGTTTTTTCATTCACTGCCGCTTCTTCAACTTCGGTAACACCATTTACTATGTCATACCGCTGCAGTCAACCATGACAAGGCAAGAAATAAATATTTCTAATATTACATCAACATCCCTAGAGCTAAAAATCACGATTTTCAATTATAAATTTGATTAAAAGACAATTGCACAGTTTAAGTAGCAGATTATGAAACTCATTAAGCTACACGTCCAGGCATAGAATATAACGGTAAATGTGACCCGGTTTCACCTTTGTGTACAGTGGTTGATACATTTTTTGGTATTTGGCCTCGAGAGCTGCTCTCTCCTCAAAAAATTTAGCCTCTAAATCATCGTGTTGGCCCTGAAAAATTAGAAAAAAATAATATCAATTTAAAAAACAAGCACACACAAACAAGGAGGAAGCTCCATAACACAGAAATGTTATCTCGATGCATCTAATCAATCAACACAAAACCTTACATGCAAGGGAACAACAACACTTCACACCTACCCCAACCAAGGACATTTCAAACAGCAACTATAATTAACATCTAACAAACATGAACAAGAAATTCAAACAACGTAGGTGAAGGACAAACTATTATACCTGGATCTCTCTAAGAACCTCAACACGCTTCCTGACATTAGGCGACAACGACTCAAGAATATCGGAGTGCTGCCCAGCCAAACTCTGTATCTTGCTCTGCGCAAAATTAAACATTAAAGAAATTCAGAAACAATAAAAATAGCCAGATTTAACATATAAAACCCGAGAAATTCAAATCTCAATCTCAACTTCAGATATAAATAACAACATTAGTAGCAGTGATAGTAGTAGCAGTAGTAATAACAAGATGATACTAACCTTAAGAGCATTGACAAGGTCTACTCTATTTTCCTCGTTGAGAACTTCGGGGAGAAATTAGGAACAATAAAATATCAATCGTGTGAAGCACGAAAAAAATTGAAAAACATAAAAGAGAAAAGAGAAATGGATGGAGTACCAGAGGAGAGATCGGCGACGTTGAAGGTGTCCTTGTCGTTGCTCATTGCAGAGGTGAAAGAAGCGCTTAGTTGAATGAGAAGAAGCTAAAACCCTAGAGAAGAAAAAGATGAAGAAGAACAGAGAGGGTTTGGTTGTTGCTAAACGTGGCCACTCTCCAATCCTCTTTTACTCTTCCTTCTTTTCTGAACTTGAAAACGCTCTCTATTTATTGCCTAGGGCTTCATTTTTTATTCTTTTTTCGCTTTCACGAAATATGGGGGCCCAACCAGCTTACTCTGCTTCCAAAAGGACTGCTTCTTCCTGCACCTCCATATCATCTTCCTGCACCTCCATAATTTTCAAAATTCCAATAATAGATATAAGTAAATTACAAAATTATCCCTGCTGCTATAAAAGAAGGTTTTCCATGGAAGG
>Ga0209700_109537_pt1 | contig 11141 bp, 3 predicted proteins | sample SiratroredBW_FD_187528 | JGI IMG/M metagenome (GOLD analysis project Ga0209700, IMG submission 187528) | Root nodule microbial communities of legume samples collected from California, USA - Siratro red BW (SPAdes) (version 2) | ecosystem: Host-associated > Plants > Roots > Nodule | place: USA...
AAAAGACAAAAAAAAAAAAAATACACAACGATTTTGGAAATACCATTAAACACATCTTAAAAATCCGATATAGGAATTAATTAAAAACAAGATTAGCCTCGATATCAAACTAATACGAAATTAATTATTTCATTCTTACTAATCCAAATTCATCTTCACGTAAATAAATTTATAAAAAATGGTTAAAATATTTTTTAATAAGTTTATTACTTTTAACTAAAAAAATTAATTTAATTCTAAGTGTGGAAGTTGAAAAGAAATACAGACTACTAGATAAATGATGAAACCTCGTTTATACACAAATGAAACCAATTTTAGTATAGAAAAGAGAAACACAATACCAGAATACACCTCTTCCCTCGTTGTTTCTCACAAAAGACCAACCAATAATTACAAACGAATTTGAGAAACTTTTCTTTCTTTCTCACTCCCTCCTTCTCTGTGGCCAAACATGAGAAACCTAACATACTATTACTAAAGCCACCTCAAACATGAGACAAATAACTAAAAACTCGATAACGAAAGTGCAGGATCTTCATATCACCTTAAAAAATGTTACGAATTATACAAGTCTAATCCAACAATTATGTGTTAAGACAAGGAAGAATACATGGGACCACACCATATGTATAAGCACCCACAACATCACTAAATATTTAATGGAGGAGGCATCACCACCGTCAAGCCAATCATATCCATCACAAAAGTCTTAACATTTGAATTCTACTACTTCTTCTTTAATATTACTCATTATGATGACCTCATCATGCTAAGTTGCAATTTTTTTTTTCAATATTGTCCTATTAAAAACAAATTTGATTGTTTAATTTAAATTTAACTCAGTCTTATAAACATATTTTGAGATAAAAGTTATTACTCACAAATATATATTATAATAAAAAATTATAGCAACTATAAATTATTCCATAAGCTCAAGTATTACTGAAAACCTTTAATCCAATATTGTAAGATAAATCTATTTGTGATTTTTTTTTGTTCTGTCACCACTTCATTAAATCAGAGTAATCGTATTCAGGAATATATCTATCTCAAAGAAAATGTTCACATAAAAAAAACATATTTACAAATATACTCTTCCAAACATCCTAATATTCCATTAATTTGTGTTGTTCGACGAGGTCATGTCTCGGGACTGAGTTAAACTATATTATCCTGTGTTTGGACAAGTTTGATGATGAAAGGTAGCATGTTTTGCTTCAATTTTAAAGAGGAAAATGCACTTCATTTTTGTTTTTAGTAAATAATTGTAAGGTATGTATCTCAACTACCAAATTGAAGTTTACTGATCATTTGATTTGGTCTCTAAGCACTTAAATCACAAATGCGTAAAATAATATAGTTTTTAAATAAATCACTTTGTTGAAGAGTACCAAATAAAACTTCATATGTGCATTAGAACTTTGTAGATTGCTTTAATGGATATCCTACACATGGCAACTGTAAACAGATTGAATAATAAATTCGAGAACTTTCCACTGCTTCACTTTTTCATTCGTCCAACACGCACTCTAGGTTACAACTTACGTAAATTGATCTCTTTTATTTAGTGATATAGTTCATTTATTTATTGAACTTTTCACTAGTTTATAATAAATGTGCTTAGTGTAACTTATCTTAAAGAAATGATAATGTATTTTCACTACGTCCTTCTTATAGCTTTTAAGAAATACGTTATTATTTTTCCAAAATTTGAGCATTACAATAAACTTAAAGACAAATTGTTTTATAGTTATGGATTAAGTTTAATTTTCATGTTTTTGAATGTGCTTTTTTTTCTATGCGCAAAAAACAACTGCTAAAAATAATACTATTTTTACTATAACAAGAGAGTGATAAATCTATGTAGATACGTATGTTTCATGTTTATTAACCCGTTCACTTGTAATAAATATGTATACTGTTGAAGGATCTCTCCACCAAACTTTGAATAAAAATATAAATCATACTATTCTACATGTGTAGAGATGAAGAGGAGCTGAAAGTAAAGATTATATATTTAGATCAACTTATGATACGGTTAGGGATGGGATTAGGAGAGTGTATGATGAGGTTTTTTTTATCAATTTTGAAAAATAAATAAAAGCTTTGTCAACAACTTAATTTTATGTTTGGAAAATTCTGATAAATAAGATAGAATTAATCCTGTGTTTGTTTGAACTAATTTGTGTAGATGCATTGTTCAAGAAGATGGATTTTTGTGGATGAAGTCTGTTTGGTTGCATTAATTTGAGAGGATTTGCAGGATGGGATCATTCCTCATGTGAAGAGATTTGAAGGGATAGAATGAGAAATTACAAAAGAGTCATTGTAAGTGAGTTGGAAATTACGAAATACCCTTTTCCATAAGAGTCAATTATTAATTTCACAAATATATCAATTAATAAAATAAAAAAAAATCTATAACATCTATCAAATCATTCCCAAACTTTCACCAACATTCCTTTCAAATCCCTTCAAATCTTACCATATATCCATTAATCCAAACAATCTTATCATCCACACACAATCCACTCAAATTCCTTCAAATCATTTCTCTCAAATCCACTCCTTCAACCAAACAAAAGAAGAATACATCTAACTGATATATATATATATATATTACATGACATAATTGGTTAGTCATTTGTTCTTCACATGTGAGAATACAAGTAATTTAGAAGAGGTTAGACAAATGGATAATTGTGGTGTTGGTACATCATTGCTCTACAAATCAGTATTTTTTAGGCTTCTATCTAATTGGGTTTAGCAAAATGTTCAACCTAGTGTGGAGCTGTCTATGGGTGGCATGTGTGTGAACCATTTGAACTTTCAGATCTGATGTACTCCTTTGGAACATGTTTGATATAGAGGAGATTTTTAATTTTGTTCGAATCAAAACTTGGACCAGGATCAATAGAAAGTGCAAAAATGTCTCATTTACATACTCAGACTCGTGCCTTAATGCATTAAACAGTGTACTTGATAAAGAAATTCCTTAGTATATCATTGTGATAGTAGAGAAGTATGTTACTACTACAGTATATTCTGTCCATTATACATTGTCTGAGATCTCCGAGATCTTTTTGCATTTGGTAAGGTTTTGGTAATGAATACAATCTATTTAGGGATAGATGCTTATTGTATTACATATTTCAGTACTGCTAACCATGTCTATCAGACTACGCAACCTAGATTGGTTCTTGGTTAGACTTACAAGTGATAAAAGACAATATAACAATTTGGGTAAAGTATAAGACAAAAGGATATGGAACAAAATCTCGCATAATGAGGAACACGATCTAATAATAGGGTTAGATGAAGAGTGGTGATGTAGTTGGGTGGACTATAAGCCCAGATGGATTAACATATCATACATGAACATTGGTGCGACTAGACTTCTTTCCTTGGAAGTTGACTTACCTACTATCCGACTTATAAGCTAAACTCCTTCAAAGCAAATTTGTATATGAATATTTGTATCACTCACTGCCCAACTTTTCTACTAATTCTCAGGATTATGATATAGAGGTAACAAAGAGAGAGTGTTGAGAACCTCCAGAAAGTTTTTATATTTCTGTTCAAAGTATCTTAGTTTGCTGCATAATCTCTTGCCTGTTCACTTGGACTTTATCCTGTAGGATTTACTCTTTTAGGCAAAGACTTGCACAATTTTTAATGTTTTCAAAACTTGATCGGGTTCAAGTATGTTCTGGTTCATGTTTGTACATGGGTTAAAACATCCCTATTTGTGTTTCCAGTAATTATAATTTTTTATTGTTCATAAAAAAACATTCATAAACATTGTTTTGTATTTATTAATATTACATATCATAAAATTTAATGTATTACTCATTATCCAATTCAATTATGACACTTCAATTGCTAAGCTTTTAGGTAGAAAACATTATTCCTTAACTATAACTTTTATTATAATGATAAGTGTTTAATCCGACAACTAGTATCATAATCAAAGTCACCTGCTCCTTTCTTAGTGAAACAATTGTTAAGGAAAAACTTGTGAGCTGCATCAATTATGTCTAAGTAGAGGTTATGTTGGCCAAGTCATGGACGAACCACAGAACCTTCCTCTAATGTGTCATGGGATGAGTCTCTATTAACAATAACATTTTCATAATCATCTTGAGAAAATAAAAGTGAATTTCATTAGTAAATTAAACCTTTATTGGTATAATTACAATCTAACTTACAATAATTCTCTAGCCATTAAAGGATACTCGTGTATAAGTCTTAACAATAATGTTAATGCAATGGATGACACTAAGCAAAACAATTAGTATTTATTTTTGTTTATTTTTTAGTTTATTTGTTAAAGTTTTTCAAATATTTTGTACATATATTTAGAAATATCTCTTTTTTTAATCATAACTTTGAAATATTATATAACACATTTAAAAATATATATCAATTATTTCAAAGCGACTACATTCTCGCTCTAAGTGAATACAAGACACTTTAATCACTCGACCTTTTCTCTCTATTGAAGGAAAAGTTACTCACTTAAACAACCTATTCTTCTTGTGATGAATTTTGCAATGGTCATGAAAATTGACACAAAAAGTTGTTATATACTACTTTTATACAATACATGACATCTTTCCTGATGAATCATGTTAGTGACAAAGCATAATTATTTTATGTTTGTGACACTAAAATACTTCAAATTCGTTTCATGACAATTTTTGTGATCGGTTGTTTGTGATGATATAATTTTGTCGTAAAATTCTTCACAATTATTTACTAATAAACATTTATCACAATTTTACAATTTTATCTTAAATTTCGTGACAATTTAAATTGAACATCATCATAAATTGCATCCCAAGTTATAGTGATAAGTGATTGTATTGTTGATATGAAATTATACATACATTAGTATTGTGAAGTAGATAGAGTTTATATAACCTTTTATCATATACATTTTTTGCAATTCTATTATCAAATGAATGAGTATTTTAATTCAATTGAATTGGGACTGAGATATTTTGAGTTTTATTGAAAAAGATATTTTGTTTGGACAATATGATGAACTTTATCTAAGTTTAATGGAGAATAAAATTATTTTTTATGTCAAATTTTATCCTTCAAGTAACGAGGATGTCATTCAAGCTATCTGCAAGTGGTTAATCTTAGGATAAAGTACTATCATTCAAACATCTATTTGATTGCTCAAATTATAAGGTTCTTGATTCATGCATGATTGATAGTTTGAGCGCGGAAGAGACAAAATTAACTCTCTCTTCTCTCATAGTCTTGGTGGTCAAATGTTCGTTTATAATTCAAGCTCTAATTTAAGTGTTTGAATGAGAAAGACTCGATGTTGATTCTCTCACATCTAAAGAAATATCACTCAAGTACTGAAATGTCTTTTAGACAATATCAACCAATCAAGTGTTAGGTTAACTTGAGCTAGAGATATTAAACATTGATTCTTTTTTTGGTAGAAGGTCACTCAAGCAAGGATGTCTTGCTCAAGTGATATGTTGATCTTTAAGTGTTTAGTATACTATTTCAAGATAATAATGAATAGGTTATATGTAGTATATCTTTTAATATTAATGTAAAAAGAATCATAGTTAGTCTGAAAACTAACTTAAAAATAATGGTAGAAAAATTAAAATTTAAACGAACTTTTTTATGTCAATTATATTTTAAAAAATATAAAAAAAGCTTTCACATCAGGTGATGTCATGCTCTTATAATTTATTGATAATTTATTGATTGAATTGATGTTATCTCATCTTTTAAATGCTAGTATTGAGTGTTATAAATATTATAATTGTACTTAATATGAATACAAATAATATAAGTTCACATAATATAGTATTAGTTGAAAAGATAAATTAGAAATAAATTATCATGTTTTGAAAGATAATAATTTTTTTGTTAAGATGTTTTTGTGAAACCTAATGTATTATATATATATATATATAAACATTTTGAGAGTTTTAAATCGCAATAGATATACATATACATGCTCTTTCTTATCAAAAGAAATATATAAATATATGAGATAATAAACGTAACTCAACTTATTTACAAATGTTTAGCAACCTGTTTACCTATTATGTAGCCATCTTAGGTACTAAACCCTAAAAAAATTTAATACTTTTAAGATTCGTAATGGCTTGGCCTTGCTACAAAATGACAGTTCATTCTTATGATAACCATTATAGAGCGGAAAGAATTTTGCAACAAAAAAGATATTGATTAAAAATTGTTTAGGTTCCTACATATCACTTCAGCTTCCACTGCTACATTAGTCTTCTGGTTTTCTAAGCTGCCAAAATAGTCAACCTAAACTTATTCTTGCTACACCTTGTTAGTAGCCTCGTACTTAAGTTTATCTCCTTATCTCTTTTATTCCTCCTCTATTTATTGTTATCATAGTTTCCTAACTACAAATAAATAAACTTAGAATTATTAAATTATGAATGTATATTTAAAAAAAAAGTGAAATTTAAATATAATTCAATTGATTTAATAAAATGAAGTTTGGAACTTATATATAGTATTTGATCACATTTTTAATTGATGTAATTCTTTAATCGAATCTTTCACTTCAAGAATCAAACATCTTAATTGTAAAATTAAAAAAATATATATAATAATTAGTAAAAGCTAATTTAATTATGAATGTATATTTAAAAAAAATTAAAATTTAAGTATAATTCAATTGATATGATAAGATGAAGTTTGGAATCTATATATTAGTACTTAATCATATATGTAATTGATGTAGATTTTATAACAGACTCTTTCACATCAAGAACCAAATATCTTAATCGTAAAATTAAAAGAAATCTGATAATTAGTGAAAGCTAATTTAATTAAAATAAACTCTTATACTATTTTAAAAAATTAAAATTTAAATCTAACTTAAGTACACAAAATAACTTTTAAAGTGAAAATTTCACTCACATATATGTTATATTATCATTTTATTGTGTTTTTAGTCGATATAAAATTTTAATATATGAATGTTCCGAAGAGTGTGTCAATATATGTACCCAATTCAGGGGTTATGTTTGTAATTGTGAGTTAAGTTAATCACCTCAGCATTTAATAGCCATGTATGTACAGTTATGCTTCATTCTTTACTATTTCTATATTAATTCCAAGAAGCAGAGTATGTATGGCAAACTAAACCAGGGCTATCAGTTTATGTGTGCTACTTTGCAAGGTTATGTGTGCTACTTTCAACCTTACATTTCTACATAGTTTAGGCCTTAAACGTGCCTTTTCCATCTATCAGTAAAATCCAAAGCCAAACTTGCCATTTTGCAACCATATCAAAACAAGTATGTTCTGTACTTTACTAATTTACATACTCGTAATATACGACTATAGTTGAATGAAAACTAAATATTCATTTAATTTGACCTTTTTCTTCATTTATTATGTTTACTAATAATTATTTATAAAACAATACTTCGTTTACTGTATTTCTTATTTTTAAATACTTATATTGAAACGGAAAAATGAAAAAGTTTTTATTTATATTCTTATGGCCTTTTAGAAATATTAAATGCAATAAAGACAAATTAATACATTAAAGATAAGATCAAAGTCTTATAATTATTTATTGAAATGAAAAAAATTCTTGAAATGTATAACAAACTTGTACGGAAAATCTTTAAAGCAACTTGCGTTTAACGTTGTCATTCTTGCACTACGTTAGATTATTCCACAGTCTCTGGTCGTAAGCAAATAGTTCGTACCATTCAATATAATGATTGATCCATATATATGATAGGCCTTCATTGTTCGTCATAAATATAATGTAACCACAGACCATAAATATATAATTAAATTACAACAAATCAGAAAAATCCCTATATGAATTTATCTTTCTAGCTATTTTTGAAGTGTATATATATAATTAACCACGTGCATACATTAGAAGAAGCATGTGGAGGGGATTGATCTCTAATATTAATCACCTATATATCTTTAATTACATTCTAATTAATATCAAACTATATAGTAGTAATTACTACAAATTATATATCATCACTGAAGAACAAGCCTCGATTTGAATATAACTAGCATGCTGCAGATGAAGAGTGGGAGAATGGATAGTTACTTTTGTAAAAGTGATGATGATGTGTTTTTGAACCAAAAAGTAATGTAGAACTATTGTTGTTGCTATTCTCATCATCACTTTTAGTTCCACAAATTCTCTCACAAGAAGGGCATAGGGAAAGTGTGGCTGCTGGAATCTGCATGTAAAGAGGCACTGGCATTGCTTGCATTGACTTTAGTTCTTGAAGCTCCTTTTGCAGCCTCTTGTTTTCTTCTGTGAGAGTGTCACAGCACTTCTTCAATAGATCACAATCTGACTCAGTTTGTTTTAGCTTTGTCCTGTGCATGAAATTATGTTAGAAATAAAAAAAAAAAGAAAAAAAACAAAGGAAGAAGAATATATTAACTTGAAATATCAGTTCTAAATAAAATCATTGGCTCAAAGTTCATCAACCAATCCATCAAATTACGTTTTAGGGAGTAAACAATAATTATACTATATCATCAATGAAATTTGTGATAAAATTAAATGCATATATAACAAAATCTAATTTAATTATAATATCAACTTGTCAATCCTTTTAATTAATGATTGTTATTCCATTTTATCTACTAAATTAATTATAATATCACTTAAGTTTATGTTAATGAATAATATTATTAGTTCAATAATATTTCAGAAACTTTACTACTTAGCAGGTAAGTATTAAATGATGTATGGTTTCATTATATACATGGGATTAAGTTACCTAGAGTTACTCATTATTTTTAACCATTAGAGTAAACAATTATTAAAGTAGGAAATATTTTCATAAATTATTTTAGATGTAAACTTATCCCTTCTCGTTATATAATATATATAAAAAGAGATCAAGTCACTCTAAGAATAACTTTTCTTTTCTTTTCATAAAAAATACTTAGTGATTAGATTAAAAGAGGATGAAAAGTAAAAATGAAAACTCTTATTCTAAGAATAATTTAACCTTTTTTACAAGTTTTTTTAAACAATATATATAATAAATTAGTGGAAATTATTTTATGAAAATTTATTTATTAGTGTGTTTAAATTAAAAAACAATAAAAGATAGAAGATAAATATTTTTTTTTTAAATTACTGTTGGTGTAACTTGATCCATTTTTGTAATAAATACTTTTTAAATAATATATTTTTTTAATTTTCTTTTAATCAGTTAAAAGGACTTATATGGAGTGGTAAATATTATTGAAGGGATTCAATTATATGAACACTTATTTCTAATTCCAGAAAAAACAAGGCAAAGAAAACTAAAGTAGGGTACTAGGAAATTACCTGGCTCTCCTGTTCTGAAACCACACCTCTACTTGTCTTGTTCGTAGATTCAGCTTCATTGCCAATTCTTGCTTTTGCTTCTGAGGAAAATGACAAAGGGAATTAAAAATCATGTTCGGAAAAGTTTAGTGCACAGAAGAATCATTTGCAAACATAAAGATCTAAAAGAATTAGAAAAACAGACTAAATTATGATCAGATACCAATCATATTATATAATATATTCCAAAAAAATATGAACTGATAATGTACAACAGTTTTATCTTTTCCATTAATTACTTTAAAAGTCATATCACCATATATCGCTAGTAATTTTTATTGATTGATCAAGTGAAATTATTTTACATTATCACTATATAATTAACATTTAAACATATATATGAAGACTGCATAACAATAATTTTATATTACCGGATTGAGAGTAGAATGCTGTCTGAAGTTTTCTTCCAAGATTGCTGATTGTTCTTTGGTGAGTCTAAGTTTCTTTCTGGGGTTACCATCTTCATCAGCATCACCTACCCTTGTTGGAACTTTCTCTACTTCTACCTCAAATTCTTCTCCCAAGGCCTGATCTCGCTCCCTCTTGATGCTAGAGGAGTTGGAGAATGAAGAAACCACGCTAGGAGAAGAAACTTGGGGCCGAAAATATTCATAGGACTCAGTCTTTGAACTTGGTTGATCATTTTTCACTTCATCATCATCATCATCTTCATCTGGGGGTCCTAATGTAAGTGAAGGGTATGTCTTGTTACATTTTGATGGATTCTCCACCACCCTTCTGATCTTGTGGCTTTTGTCATCACTCTTCATGCAATCCTCTGATTGACCATGGAAGGTAACAAGACCAAGGCCAAGACCAAGACCAAGACCAAGTCCTGTGTTTGGTGTGTCATGAAAACTCATGATATGATCAATTCTGAAGGTGGAAAAAGGGGTTTGATTGATTCAGGTTGCAATATTGTGAACATATATAGATGAAGAAAATAGGGAATTGTGGGATTAGAGAGAGTTGTAAGAGGGTGTGAGATTGTGTGAATGAAGAGCATTTATTATGATTGGGTTTGTGCTTTGTGGGGTCTCATTTGTTTGTTTATTATTAGGCAAGAAAATGAGAGGTTTAATGCATTGAAGAAAATAATATAAATGTGGTTATTCTGGAAAATTAATATGAAATTAGTTTCCTTTTTGTGCTTTTGGCTCATAAGTTGACCATGGGAAAGTTAATGACTCCTCCTTCTTCTTTTCAAGGACATGTTCTGCAAAATAACAAGGAATTGAATCATGATGAAGTGTATATGGTATATAGTATACGTGGAATCACGTGGAAAGTGGATAGCACGCATAATATGGAGCATATTTGATGGAGAGAATATTTCAGTCCCTTTTAACCTTTTTCACTTTTCTACTTTTCTTCCTCAGTTTTTTTTAGGCCAACTTTTTTTTTTTTCCTTTTTATCTTTACTTCTCATCGTCATTAAGATAAATTTAAATGCATCTCTATCTCTTGAAAATGCTTTTTGTGTTTCAAGGTAGATACTTGGGTTTAATTGCACTTTTGATTATTTGATATTGTGATTATGTGATTTCATTTTTTTAGATTTCAAGTGAACAGATTAGATTTTCTAAGTATTATTGCAATATGATTTTGTTGTTTTTTCATCTTTTGTTGTTCTTTATTAAATTTTTCTTACATCACATTAGGTTATGACCGTGATGTGGCGTCCAAATCATATGTTGCTACGTTTTAATCTTACTTTTAGTACCTCATGTGTTTTTTTTTTTTTTTTTTT
>Ga0209700_109538_pt1 | contig 11140 bp, 2 predicted proteins | sample SiratroredBW_FD_187528 | JGI IMG/M metagenome (GOLD analysis project Ga0209700, IMG submission 187528) | Root nodule microbial communities of legume samples collected from California, USA - Siratro red BW (SPAdes) (version 2) | ecosystem: Host-associated > Plants > Roots > Nodule | place: USA...
ATATATATATATATATATATAAATATATATATATATATATATATATATTATTTTGAAGCTTCTAAAATGACTATAATACTATTCACTTTAGAGAATAAAGTAAAATAATTACTATTAATTAAAAAATTAAAATTGAATGTGTTCTTACAAGAGACCGATTGGTTCCAACAACAATATCTATTCTTTGATCTATCTTCCCCTACTTAAGTTAGAATTAGATAGAGAGTTCAGGTGATTTAAATCAGAATTTGAGCCTATATTTATAGGCATTATATTGGGCCTAAATAGCTTTGGATACATCTTGTTTTTATAATACAAAATAGTTATATAACATTCGATTGTGATTTGTACTTACCTTTGTTTTATTCTAGTTGAGGGGTTGCCACGTCAGTTCTATAGTACAAAATGAAATAAGAAAAACCTTATTATAAAGAGTGATATGAGTTCCATCTTTTCATTTTCATTGATGCACGTTGTCCTATGAATTAAAATAATGAAAACCACCGTCCTAAAGATTAATTATCACAAACTATATTCTATCACGATCAAACTAAATAACAAAACAAAAGACACTTTCTCTTTATTCAACAAACTTTTAATTAATAGCAAGAACAAGTTTACACTTCTTTCACCTTACACATGACCTATATGTACAATTGCAAGCAATCGCACAACTTGAAAGTTAATAGAACATAACACCCCTTCCTTTCTCTACATTTTACACATTATTTTACTTCTTCAATCAATAACACCCCCACATTATTTTTGTTTTCCCTTTTCTCTATCACTACTAATCGTAACAATCATAAAAGCTAGAGCCAATTAGGCTTTCTTTCTCCCTAACTAGCTCAAACCATGTTTAGTTAACTAACTTAACTTTCACTTTTGTTTTCTTCTTTTACCTTATCAACCCACACTTTTTTATTAGGTTAATCCACCCTATGAAACATTCTATTGGAATAACCTAATATACAATTTTCAAAAAATGTAGGTTGAAAAGAGAGAGAGTGCACTCCAACAATATCAACTTCCATTTTTTTTTTCTAATCAGGTTATCCAAATGTTGAATCTGAACAACCCAATTGGAGATTTGAAAGTGAAAATTGTTGGAGTAGAAAAAGAACTAGTCTTTTTCACTTGCACCCACCAGCACCAAACCCTATTTTGCCAGCTCCAAGATCATACACAACCTCTAGGGTTTTCTGTTGCACGTTTCCAAAAATGGTGACATCACTATCATCACCATTTGCAGCAAAAGCCAAGCAAACTTGCTTTTTGCTGGCCACATAGAGTATGCCTTGCGGCGGCAAGTCCACCGTGGCAGAGCCACCAAACACAAAATTTATCTTGGGAATGACAAACGCCGAATACGCGCTGAGATCGTAACACGTGTCGAGTATCGAGAGCTCGCCGGCAGAGGGGTACTTGGACATGCCCTTCCGGAAGGCGGCGCGGAGAGCGGCGTAGGCAGTGGGGGGGAGGCGCGTGATGACGGTGCCGGAGTCGATGATGGCGCCGCCGGTGGAAAAGAGGGAAGGAGTGAGGGAGAGTTTCACACCAGAGACAGCAATGGACACGATGTCGAGACCATAGAATGAGGAGCTACGGGAAATGGTGGAGAAGGGGGTGTAGAGAAGGCTGCGGGTAGTGGCGCCGCCAAAGGTGAGGTGGCCGGTGGAGCTGGAGGTGGAAGGGAGGCAGTAGGAGAAAATTTTGCCGTACTTTGAGGCGGTTTGTTGGACGAAAGATATGGGGTGGCGGCCGAGGCCGATGAGACCGGCGGAGCCGCCGAAGAGGCCCTGGTTGTTCTGACCACAGCCGAAGAGGAAGTTATCGATGACGTCGGTGGCGGTGACGGTGAGACGCTCACGACTGAAGTAGCCCACAGAGAAGGATTGGTCACCATATTGAATGCCATATATGCATGCCTTTGAAACAGAAGCACACCCAGGATCATTTCCTACAAAAAACATTAACAACATAAATACCTTTGTCACAAACATCATTAATTTCGATTCTTTAATTTTAGAATGTTTGTTATCGAAATTTTGAGAATGATTACCTGTGGCAGAAGAGAGTTGAGTGCAGAGTGAAGATGTGCATGTGATGTTGGCATATGAAGCAGACTTTGATGGATCAAAGATTGCATCTTGTTGCTTGTAGCAAGAACGAACACAAGGTTCACACTGAGTCCAAGTGAGATCACTACCAGTGTCAAAAATGAGTGACAATTCACTCTTAGGGGTTCCAAGACCAACCACCACAAAGTAGTTTCCTGACCCAATGAGGCTACCAGACTTGGCTGGTAGGGTTGCTGAATCCAATTCCTTCAAACTGTCATGACCACTTAACTCCTTAGAGATTCTAGAATGAATGTATTTTACCCTTTCTTTGTCTAGGTTCAGAATATCAGTGTGTGTAACCTTTGTGTCACCATGATTCTGTTGGGAGCATGGACCATATTTGTGTACCACTTCTAATGATCCTCTTCTTTTGGAACCTGAATTAGAAGTGTTAAATCATTCATGCATGTTAAAGTAAATATGATTAAATTGATTTAACACTAAGATTTGATAAGAGACAAACTGCTAATCATGGGGTTGAGAAAATTAATTATGGGCATACTTGAAAAGGGAAAAACCTCATAATTATGGAGTAAGAAACTAGTTAAAGGACCCAATTTTAATCGTTTTTTAGAAAAGAATATTTATCCATTATTATATTTGCCTTCAATAAATATAGTTTTATATTTTTGATTAATATAATTTTACATTTTTAGCCCATTTACAGTAAAAGCATATTTAACTACATGTAACTCATAATTTGGTGCAAGTGTGTGTAAAAATGGGAAGTGAATTAGAATAACTGTCAAAGAAATCTGCATGCATTGGGAGTAATGTCTGAATGTCAAAATCTTCTCTTTGGTTGGTTCAGAAGCACCATATGAGTGGCTATATTTTATTTATATCCATGCAAAGTGTTTTGTTCTATTATTAGCTAGTTAGGTACAGCTGCACATAGAATTAAAATAGTAAAATACCAGAGTTTAATTAAGATTAATTTTGTATAAATAATTAAAAAAAAATTCCAATTATTATAGGTATTGTGTTCACACATGTTTTCTTTTGTTGGAAATGATTAATGAAATATAGTTAAATTCTTTAAATAATTGAAGAAGTTTGTGGGTCACAAGTGCTGCACGTCTAAGTAAACCTATTATGAATTATGAGATAGCTGCATATCACCTAATTTTTTTATTAATCATTTTTTTTGGAGGGTAGTATCCTAAATTGATATTATTCATGCACTCATAATTGAAGCCTAACTAATTTTTCAAATATCTACTCATGTTCTATTTTGATATTTTACTCTTAAAACCAACAATTAGTTCAATGCTAAATGATTATTGACATTTTTTTAAATATATGGTTAAATTAAAATAAATTCAAGTTGATATATTTTTATATAGAGGTCTTTTGATTAAAATTAGATCCAAATGAGAGAAATGAAGCAAGATCCAATTCTTTCATCCTCACCCTTCTGTGTAGCAACTGTCCCCACTATGTTAATTAAATAATTGACCAAACTTTTTTGTTTTATTTTCTTCACTGGTACAAAAGACCTATGACTTTTTGTACCTTAACGATTGACATATGAGTAGAAAGCATGATGTTTCTATTGTGCTTCAAGAGAGAAAATTACCATAATTTTTATTTATTTTTAACTTATAAAGGGTTTGGGGGGAATGAAAATTGTTTTCTTCCAAGACTTCAAAGAACGATGTTCTTCAAAACTTTTGGATTGTTGAAAAGGAAATTGCATTAAGTGTTTCATAGTAACAGGATAAGTATTAATAGTGATTTTGTAACCCGTGACACTATGAGTCTCGTAGTGATAAGGTTAAGTCATCATATATGATTCGTGACAATAGAGTAAACTTTGTCCGTACCAAAATAATCAAACAAAGAAATAATGGAAACATCACTTTCCAATGGGTAAGAATGGTTAAATGTGTAGAACATGTTTAGTAAAACCAGGAGATAAATTGAATGAAATCTGAAAAATTAATTAACAGAAAATTTAGATGTAAGTTGATAAATTAATTGGGTGAATTAAAAGTATATAATAAAACTAAATATTGATCAACTAGTTGATAAGTATAGAAAGATGTGTAAAATGACACTTTTAATTACTTGTTCAAATAACTTCAAATTTTGTAAAAATATGTGTATTTTCAACCACTTTTCATGTTTCGAATAATTTACCATTTTATAAAGATAATATTATTTTAATTTTTTATTAAAGAAATGTGATCATATAAATACATTTATATTATAATATTTATGATTGTTTTATATTGTCAAAGAAAAATTAAACGTTTGTGGACATAAACCATAAAAGGAACTCTACTATATAGTGGAATTAATAATATCTTAGGAACTTCTACACTTAAATGTTATGCAAACTATTCTTGAAGACAAAAAATAAGTTAAATGTTGACAAAAAATACTTCAAATAATTTATCATATTAAACTTAAGGATAATAATTCTAATTTTATTTTCATAAAAATAATATTTTACTATAGCAAGAGAGTGCGAGAGCATTAATATATAGTTTATAAAGATAAAAAGAATTGTTAATTATTTTTATTTTTACATCAACCAATTACGCAGAAAGTAATTAATTATTTTCATGTTTTTTTTAAGTATATTTTACATTTTTAAATTTCACTTAAATAAAAAATACCCCTATGATATATATATATATATATATATATATATATATATATATATATATATATATATATATATATATATATATGCATGCAATTATTCTCTAACTCATAGTTTATTATTGGATTAAAGAATATGTGAGTGAGTGGTGGGTGGCTTTTCTTTTCCTTTCTCTCTCTATCTTCTATCTTGAATATGTGATCATAGGGTTATTGGTGGGTTCCATGTGAATATTCTGAGTCAATTATGTGATGTCAAAGAAATGACTCGTCCCACAACCCAAAGGAAAATACAGTAACAGTAACTTACCTGTCACTATTAATCATTAATTTCCTCTCTCTTTCCTCCAAAATTTCCAATTTTTCTATTCAACAAATAATTTCTATCACCACCAAAGCAATACAATAAAATACCGCTATTATTATAATAAACATATAAAACTAGTATAAAATTGGCATCATGCATGCAGGTAAAAATACACTCCATTTAAAGTAGGTGAAAACCACTTATTTTGGTATATATTCCATTTCTAAATCATGATAGAGACAATTATTAGATTAGAAAAATAAGATCCACCAAAACTAATCATGTATAAAATCAAACTCAACTTAAACAATTTTGTAGACACTTTCAATAATATTTTTCAATTAAAATTATAATTTCATCTTGATAATCAACTAACAATAGTTTACTCAGAATGCTATAACATAACCAAATTGTGATTATGATTAGAGAACATTAGCCAAAAGCATTTAAGAAACAACATGTTTGAATGAATTTGAGGAGGAAAATTGAATTGACCTTTGGTGGAAGAGCTGCAAGAGGATGATGGAAGAAGAGAGTTGAGGTGAACAAGATGAAGATTGTTGCTTTCTGTATCCTCTCTTGTTGCTTGAAAGGCAAAGCTCTTCTCCGAGGAGGAGAAGAAGAAGATAAAAACTGCAAGAGAAGAAAAGAGAAGAGAAGACATTTGAATGGCCATGGAAAGAGGTAACAAAAAGAGGATAGAAAGCTAAAAACTTATACAACACACTTTCACTCTGTCGTGAAGCTTGCCCTTTATATATAGCCAATTTCTGTAAATGGGGTCGCCAATAAATTATAAATTATCAATTCTTGCACGTCACTGGCTAATATGTAACAAACAACATTGTTTTATCTTTAATATTCAGCTTGGTTATTTCTTGTTAAATATCAATATTACTACTTATATAGGGTAGGTTGGACTCAATTTCTTTAAATAAGATTTTATATTTGAGTATTATCAATGAAAAAATATAATTACACTACAAGATTTCACTAAAAATGATTAATTAGATTTTTAATTATTGTAAGTAAAAACTAATAAATATTCTGTTTCTACATAAAATTTGCTTATTATGGTTTAGCATGGTGCAGAAAAAATTTGACTAAAATGAACAAACAAAAATGGAGCATTTTTGTCATTGCAATTAGCAGGCCCGTGTAATTTGGTGTACAATTGATGAAGGAAATTAATGTTAAGTGGGGTTGACTTGGTAAATTTTCTTTGTTCAAACTATGATGGGTTACTACTTGGGTGTGGTTGGGATTAATAAATTATTTTGGTGAAAAGAGAAGAACATTAATGCTAGTCACACTTAATTGTATCCATAGAGACACATACTGCTCTCAAAGGGATTAAATAGCACTCTGACTTGTTCCAAAAATTAAATTAATGACTTTTTATTGAAATATTACATAACTTTTTTATTCTGTAAATCATATGAAATTTTATATTAATATAATATTTTTAGTAACCCATTAATATATATATATATATTATTTTGTAATAGAATTTTTTATAATTTTAAAATGGACCAAGACTTATGAGATATACATTTTGTATATAATTTACTCGTTAATATATCTTTATATAAAAATTTATATGATATTGTGATTTTTTATAAATGTGCGAAGAGGGATACTTGATGATACTGTATAATATTAAACAGTATCCAGATAAAATAAATACAATAAATTATCCTGACATAGATGAATTTTCATTATGTTTTTATAGATTGAGTGTTAGTGTTTAGTGAGATATTTTAATATGATTCGTTAGCTTTTAAACAAGACATTTTAATACGAATTTTCCATAAACTATAAAGTGTAATAAATTACTTTGAATAATTGAGATTTATATAGTTGATTATGATTCCAATAATTTTGAATGCTCCTATAATCTTGAATGGTGATTGAGGTGTGAATTGTTATAATATTTTCTTGATTGAGAATGTAATATGTTATTAATATTATGTATATATGGTATGATATACATATTTTTTATTTTTTATAATAAAAACAATATATATATATATATATATATATATATATATATATATATATATATATTATTTTAGAATCTTGTGTTCTTGGTTTATATATATTATAGTAATAAATATAAATATTGTAATAAGAGATTTATATGAAGACTTACATAAGATTGTGGTAGCTCGTGTATACTCATCGTAAAAAAATAGCATGTAAGAATTTTCATTAAATTTTCATCATATAATACATTAATTTATATTATTAATTATTTAAATCATAAGTAAAGTTTGAATATCTCATAAGTTAAATTCTTAACTCAGCATGTACTAAAACAATAAAAGTAGTATCTTTATTAATTGTTATCTCACATCAATCACTTTAGTGATTCTACATCATTATAATCATCATATTTCACAAATATATATATATATATATATATATATATATATATATATATATATATATATATATATATATATCACTTTTTTATAAATATAATCAATTAATTGAGTCTTCTTTGGATAACATAGTTAAATTTTAGTAAATTAATTAATTAATAAATAAAATATGTGTAACATTTACAAACATATCTATATAATTGTTAAAATAAAATAACATTGTATGAAAATGATTATTTAAAAGATAAGAGTAAACAATAAAAATTAACTTTTAGATTTGTTCAACAAAATTAAAATTTACTTTTGGCTAGTATATCTCATTTTTCATGAAAGTCTAATTTGTTGATAAAAATTCTTCATATTAAACGAAATTCATAGTTTTGTGATAGTTTCTCTTAAGAACTTTGGTTAAGTGAAAATATTTTGTTAAATTAAATTTTACAAGTTTTCACTTTTTTAATGTTGTTTTTATTATCAAATTCACCTGAAAAAATGTTTAGAAATAAAAAATCAATAAAGTTCCAAATTTCAACCAAAATCAATAATCTCATATACCACTATTTATAACACATTTTCATTTAGAAACAAAATCTTAGTTTAGTAATTACATCAATTAAAAAATTTTCATATTCTATCATCTTTATGTTCTTTGTGTTTAAAATTTAACTTGTTTTAAGACAAATAGTTCCAAAATTTCCAAATTCTAAGTCAAATCAATTATGACATAATACAATTTGAATCTGCCACCTACCTAATCAAATAATATCATATAATAAATTTTATTTTTAGAAAAACTAATAATTCTTTGAACATGGAAGTAATAAACTTTCAAACCATCACATTTAATTCATTAAATTCATACATAAGTCCTATTATCAATCAAATTCTAAAGTTAAGAAACATAACACATTGAAAACACAATCAAGAACAAAGTATAAAATTCATATGCACCACTCCTCACCAATTTAATTCATTTCTTAAATTTGTAGTCCAATTTAAATTAAGATCAATATTAATTTCTCTGTCTTGTTGAAACGCTAAAAGAATAACGAGTCTAATAATGCTCAATATCCTTTATATATTTTTCAAAGAATCAATCCTAACAATCAATAAAAAAATAAGCACAACACACCAACTAAACTTAATCTAACATTGAAACAGTTATTGGCATTAATTAAACCCAACGCATGCAAACAAAGAAAAACATTTTTTCCAATCCAAATCCCACATACAAACTAAAAAAAGGAAGAAACTTAAGATTCTAGAAGACAAGGAAAAACTTACTTCAAATAAAGTTCTCATAAACTTGTCTAGGCTTGTTGTAAGCTATAAAAAGGAGAAACTAATTAAAAATTGAAAGAAAAAATACATAAGGAGAGTAGAAAAAAAAAACTTATTAAACTTCTAAAGGGAAATTAAAAAAATTCTTAAAAAGGTAACTAAATAAATAAAAATTAAACTAGTTATTTTTCGATTTATAATATTAATTAAAACTAAACTTCTATCCATGAAAAATGTGCTTACACAAAGTAATAAAAACAATATATGTTTTTATCCCATCAATAATTCTATTTCACTATAGATAACAGCAGCACTTTAATTAAATATAAGAATTAAAAATAAGTTCAATCATTAAAGAACTCTGTCTATATCATTTCTGAGTACAAACTGGACTTTGTAGTGTGGAAACTCTAACAAACAGTTTTTAATTAAATAATAAAAGTAATTGATGTGCATATAAGTAAAGGGGCACGAAAAAATTAATATCTAGAGTAATTGATTGGGTTGCTAATATAGAAACCTATTTGTCCAACGTAGAATCCACTATGTTCAATGGAAGTGCATCACTCGTGATTCCCCTATCTTTCTGCCTTACCTTCACGAGAATGGAGAGATATTGACAAAAGAACACCCTATTAAATAATTGGCTTCTTCAAAACTATTATTATCATTTTGAACACAAGGGGATTGGTTAATTCTCAATTTCCATGTCTCCTACTTTTATGAACCTTCAAGGAATTGAGCTCCATAACAAAGAAGATTTTCTTTCCTTTAGTGGATACATTAGTGAGTTTGGAAAATAATCAAGAAAATAATGGATACAATGGGTGCAGATTGATGACTCTATTTGTTTAATATGGTAAAAATAATGGATACAATAAAGGGATAAACAAATATAGTAAGAAACTAGTGGTTTGATCACTCACTTATCACTTTGTCTAAGTGTGGAAATCATGTTTCAAAAGTGCTTTTCTCAAGTTATACTTAATGTGAAAATTTTCATTGAAGATGTGAAACCAAAGCTACAAGAAGATTAAAAGAGGAATGAGGTTCATAATGGTTTCCCAAGGAGAACACCGAAAAAAAGCAATAGCAAATGGAAAACTTAGAAGGGGATTTCATGATCTTAACTACTTGCTAAAAAGATACCCATAAAAAAAACTACCTACTAAAAAGATTCTCATAATACCTGTTGATGAGAATGGCATATGTTAATGTCAATGAAAGACATATCTCACTCTACATGCCTATAATCTTTGGCCACTAAAGCTTTAAGATTATATATCATTAGGCTAAGATTCTAGCTAATTACAGACCTGTTTGATTAATTTGGTTTACTATTATGAAATTTTCTTCATAAGTATTTTTACAATAGAAAAATAGAAAGAAAAAGATCGAAGTTCTCTATGTTTAAGTTTAAGCAGAAATTACACTGTCTGTATTTATATTTCTTTTAATTCTAAAATAAATATTCATTTTCTTGTATTATTAAATTAATTGTTGGATATCTTCTATTTTTAAGTTGACATTCAATTTCTTTATATTTTTAATAAATACTATTTACCATCTTTATATATTTCAATAAAATAATATTCAATTTTCTTATTTTATTTAAAAGTATTATACTGACTACAATTTAAAATTTAATGTTTTAAAATATAAAAATTAAAAAATTGTTTATAGAAAGTATAAATTTGTATAAATAAAGCTATTGCTTTATAGTATAAGGGATTTAAGTCTTATTTAATAAAGAATATATGAGATAGATATTCGTCAATTTATAAATTTAAAAAATTTGCGTGTTACTTTATTGAAAATATAAGGAACATGGATAATGTCTGATAAAAACTACTAATATATATTACTTCATAACACTAATATAAACATGATTATCTCTGTAAATGTAATATATTACAAAATAATGGAAAATTATATTAATAAAAGAATATTTACAAAATATATATATATATATATATATATATATATATATATATAATCATACAATTATATTTAACCCCATATATAATCATACAATTATATTTAACATTCGGTTCATGGATTAGAGATTTTGTCAACTACTAAATGTATTCCTTTAACAATTTCAATAGACAATACCAAAGGAAATAATATTAACAATATGTTTGAAGCATTAATCACATGGCAAAATGTATAGTGTAATTGTTATTAAATGTTTTTCATAAGACTCATATATATTCATTATGACTCATCATAAACTAACAAATGTCTCAGGCATAGTTCATATTCAATCCTAATATATGAATCTTCTTCAAGAATTAGGATTTTTGACAGTAAGCTTTTCTTATAAGCATTGTCCTGGTGGGAGTACGGTAATCTTTCTTAGGTGATCACATTGTGTTCTTTTTCTGGTGGATTGTGGTTTCTTATTATGGTTTGTTCTTTCCTATGAAATGGGT
>Ga0209700_109545_pt1 | contig 11116 bp, 5 predicted proteins | sample SiratroredBW_FD_187528 | JGI IMG/M metagenome (GOLD analysis project Ga0209700, IMG submission 187528) | Root nodule microbial communities of legume samples collected from California, USA - Siratro red BW (SPAdes) (version 2) | ecosystem: Host-associated > Plants > Roots > Nodule | place: USA...
CAAGAATTCATTAAAGAGTTTTTCCTTGAAGTTTGAGTAGAACGATCATCATACGCAAGCCATTCTCTATTGCCATAGGCGTTTTCGACTTCAGTTTTGCACCTCTGGCATGGGAGTTTTTTTTTTTTATATATTATATTAAGTTTGGCACAACAGAAGTAGTTCTCCGTGCCACTAAACCTGAGAGCAACCCCATTTAATGGTGCCTAGCTGGATATGTGGCCCTAGGTGTGTCCACCTCTAAATGTAACTTTTAATGAGTAAAATTTTATAATTTAAACATTCAAAACGACATCAAAACATACCATTTATCAAAAATCTAATTTCACCAATTCAAAACCTCATCAATCCTCAAAACATCATTCTACTATCAACTATAAAAAATCTCATGTTTTCTTCAATTTCAAACAACATAAATAGATATACAATCTCATTTGTACAAAAAAAAAAAACTTTGAAACTGGTGATCACATCACTCTTACATTCAAATCTTCTAACCTAAGGTACTACTAAAATATTTAAGCTAACTTTCCTTACCTGATTAGAAGTATGAGTACTCAAAGAGTTTCAACTCGTATAAAAAAACAAAAATATAACTTAACATACATCATATAGTCCTGATTAATTATCCAAACACATCACTAAGACTCTAAATCAACATAGATTAATCCTAAAACTATCAACACCACATGCAAGCATATACAAGTAAAAAAAAAAAACTTAAAAATTGATTTAAAGAAAAAAATAATAATTTATTCTAACAGTCGTCTCTAATCGTCACTATGATAAAAAATTAAATTATAAATTTAAAGAAAAAATAGAGAAGAACATGAATTTTTTCTTTTAAAAATATAGTAATTATATTAAAACAAAATCCAAATAACTATCTAACTTATTATTTATATAAACTTTTCATTTTAGTAATAAAATATTAGTTATCATTTTAATTATATTACTTCTAGTTTATAACTATTTATTACATGCTCGTGCATACCTCTTTTCTTAGCTCTACTGGTGTGTCAATATAAAGAAACCAAAACAATCAGTCCTTTCATTCTCCATAAATAGTATATATGGTGAAACATAATACTTACACATACGGTCTCGTCTTAACTAGCTAGAGAGCCAATAATTTCACTTTTGTGGATCCACGTTACAGTTAAAAGTGTTTGATTATAACAGGTTTAAAACTATAGCTCGTGGAAGAGTTTTGGAATACATGAAAATATTTCATAAAATTAACATTATATTTTAAAATATTTCAGAGTATCATAAATTATATTTAGCTTGGATGTGTTTCGTTATTCCTCTATTTCCTTGTTTTCTTATTATCTCATGATTTCTCCTTGGGTTTAATAATAATTATGACATGTTATTAGTATAAATAATGGTCAATACGATAGAATTTTATGTCTGTATCATATAATTATCAAATTAATATTAACATTAAAATATATATTTTTCTATTTTTTCTTATAGTAAAATTTTAAATATTTTTTTTACGTAAAATTATCATTCTTTTCAAAATATTACCTTTACATATTAGAAAATTGGTAGTAAATAACATGAACTCTATTTGGAGTAGAAAGTGACGAATGTAACAATTAATGCAATAAAAGATAAAGAGATACATTAAAAAAAGTAGGAGAAAAATGAGATGAAAGACGATATGAATGCATTTTTGCGAGAAAATAATTTTGTTTGTTTGTGTTGTTCTATTGACTTGACATGTATGCTTTAGAAAAAAAATGATTATATTTTTTAAGTTTTTAATTAAATTTACTAAAAAGAACCAATTTTAAAACTAATGCACATGTACAACTGGCATAGTTTGTGGGTGTAAATGTGTCAATGAATCAATTGATTGATCACTATTCATTTTTGGATTTATCTCAGAGTATATAAAATTAGTTTGAAAGAGAATTAAAAAATTTCAAATAAAAATTCATATATTTAGTTTCTTACTGAAAAAGTTACATTTAAATAATTTTAAATCTTCATTAACATGCCATATTAGGTGATACCTAACTAAGGTTTTGGGTTCAAATTTTTTAAATGAAAAAAATATGTAAAAAAAAACATTTCATTAAAATGTTTAATCAAGTTTTTGACAAAAATTATCAATTTACAGTGAATATTTCGTATTAGTAATACGGTTGAAATTTTAAATATATTTTTTTATAAAAAAGACATTTCATTTTATTCTTAAAACTAATTTTAACTGGATTAAAGTTTATAAAGTTAATATGTATAATTGAAAATCGTGTTTTTTGAAGCACACAAAAAAAAGCCATTAGCTCCACAAAATTTGCAGTGATAAGAATGATACAAGTGATAGGGTGAAGGATAACCACATGGGCGGGACCATAATCTAAACAAATATCAAATATGTGGTCCAACTTTATTGCCTTCTTCTCCATCTTCATCTATTACTCAATAATGTCTGTTTTTGGACTTTCTTAGTTATTAGTTTTACTCACACACTTGTCTTAATTCTTAAACATGAACATGGTGTGGATAATTGCATATTTGGTATATACTTCTTCCAATTAAAATCACAATTTTTGAATTAGCAAAAGATACGTCTTTCTACAAACCTCCTTGAATCACAATAGAGAAAATTTAATAATCATAATTAATGTAAAGAGAAGACTTGATCAAATTTGTTAATCTTCATCAACAATAGCAAGATCTTTTACCTCTTCAAAGTACACACCATTTAAGGTATACGTTGAAAAAATAATGAAAAGAACCATTTGTGGTACAAGTTATTTTGGTCCATGTTCATGGTACAAATTTGTTGTATCCTAAGATATTTTTTCAACAAAAGTATCGTATTATATTTTAACTCTACAAAATAATGAAGTTAAGATTATTAAATCACCTCATGTTTGTGAATAATGAAATTTATGATGGATTGATTTATAGTTTCTTAAAAGAATTCAACGTGTGTAAATTGTTTAGTTCATTTTTGTTATATAAATATTACTTAAAATTAAGTGACGTTTTTTAAAATTAAACTTATTATTACAGAATATAAAGTATGGTTATTTATATAACTATAGTTGTTTATATAAACAACATTCCTTAAAAATATATGTTTTGAATGAAAAAAATAGAGTATTTTAAGAATTAATATATACGAGGCTAATTGTAGAACTTATAAAATTAAATTAAACACTCACTGTACGTTTGATATTGGAGTGAATTTTTATGTAGAATAATTAATTTTGTGTGAAATTATAAAATTCTTAAGAGAAATATGTAATTTAAGCCATTATTATATACATTCTCTTAAAGTATTGTATTTTAGTAAACTATATTTATAATTTAAGGTTGACAAAGTTCTATCTTCACAGAAAATTACAATTAATTTTTTTAACCTTTTAAATTTCTACTTTTATAATTTTAAATTCATTAAGTCGCAATTGGATTATTTTTAAAAACAATACATTAACTTCTCCTTATGGAATTCTGATTTGATATTTCATAATTTTTTCTCTCAATTTCGATCTATTTTGAAATAAAATAATAGTTTTAGTCGTAAAATGTTTAGAGATGAAATCCCAATTCTTAATTAAAGAATCCGATATCATTGATGAAATTCTAAAAGTCACACTTAATGTTTTTTAGTTTTATTTAAGAAGATATACACTCACTTTCTTTTTCTATGATTGAAATTTCAACCATTTAATGGAACAACGAAAGTAAAACAATAAATGTAACTTTAAAATATCATGAACAGTAAATGTAATAATCTTAAAGTTTAAGAGGTCATAAATAATTTATCTCAATTAGAAAAGGTCCTTAATATGTATAATTTAGTAAACTTAAAACATTGAAGGAAATAACTTTAAAGATATTTTGGTACCACATATATTTTCATTAAGCTTAATTTTTAATTTTCAACGCTTATCTTGACTCAACAGTTTATTATCATAATTTTTTCTTCAAATTTGTAATGATTTAGTATTGGCTTTTATGTTTATTCATATTTAAAAATAGAATAGTAAGATCATGTGTTTTTCAATTATTAAAACGACATGTAATAATTTAGAAAAAATTTTGTCCATATATATTTGCAGGGTCAAAGAGGGATTACACTCACAACGACAAAAATATGCATAAAAGATAAGATATATACTTCATCTTCATGTCTTAATTTCTTAATTTTTATTATGAAAGCAAATATACTACGTTTCTTTACGTCATAGATAGAACAATAATTGTGGATGATACATTACGCAAAAACATATATATTAATTTTACTCAACATAATCATTTGAAAGACAAGTGTGCGTTTTCATATTTACCAAACTATCCTTAAAATTCTTCATATTTCAACTCCTTATAATAATTATTTCATATTCAACCATTTTATGTGTTTATTAGGGTTTAGTTATCTCTTTCTTCTTGTATGTAAGACAAAAATATTAAAAAATATAATAGTTGTATAATTAGTTATTTGCAATATATATTATGTAATTTTTTTATATTCTTATATCTTAATACTTATTTATTTTTATCTTTTTTTAACCACTTATTATTTTTAGTATATAAAATATTGATTAAGAATATTTCGAAAAATATTTAATATATCATTAATTTTATAAAACGACAAGTAATTTAGTCTGTGTCACAAGAAATGAAATGGAAGGAATAACTTTTAACATTTAGTCTATAAGATAGAAAAAAAAAGCAATTATTTAAATAAATTGTAGTTGAGATAACCTGGACAATCTGACGAATTCTATTTTGGTTACTAATTGTAATTAAGACTTGTGTATAAACAAAATTTTTATGAACAGTTATACCAAAAAAAGAAAAGACTTTTATATATGTCAAAATTATCTCACACATAAATTAATTTATAAAAATTATTTTGCAAACTTTTAACTTTTTAATTTATATATAAACTAATTTTAACTCATGGAAAAATTATTTTTAATTTAATTTTATATTTCTTAGAAATATCTATGAATTATTTTTTTTCCTTCAAAACACACCCTTAAAAGCTACGTGTGGTTGTGCATGAGAATGAAACGAAAATAAAAACTAAAGCATTTTGTTTTCTAGTCGCCTGTTTATTTTTTAACTCACGAGGCAGAGTTTAATTTCGAACACGACAAGAAAAAATCTATTAAGAACAAAAAAATCAGAATAAAAGTTCTCATGTATATCAAAAAAATGTTAAGACAAACAACATATCATGTAGTGAACTAAATTTTTTAAAAATTAAATACATTAAATGCTGTAGATTTGTTTTGCTATTTTTTTTTTCTCTTCTTTAACAAGTAGGTGTTAGCACAATTCTTTACATTATTATTAGCATTAAAAATATATTAAATTATCTATCTCAGTCATTTACTAAAAAAAATTTTAATTATTAGCACTTATATTTTATTGATAATTTCTGAGAAATAGTAAATAAAAATTAACACATTCATATTTTATCTATTATATAATGAATCTGCATATCTTTCTATTATTATAGGTTCAAACAATTCTAGCACCGTTAAAGAAAAAGTATACTTTCATACCATTGGTCATTAATTATTTTTATTTTACACCAACTTATTTTAATAAAATAATAATTTATTTTAATATCAAATAAATGTAGTGTAAAAGTATCGTGTAGCTCATAATAAAAAGAGTTAAATTGTGTTTGAAATATTTAACTCAAATCAGATTAAGCAGAATATGGAAAGAGGGGTATTTTGGGGAAAGGGAAGAACTGAGCAATTTCCACGAAGGTGCATGAGGAATGGAAGCAAAACCACTCAAGCAAAGACAGAGATGGTTGATTTGGTTGGTTCGGTGTTCTTCTGTTGTGTTGTGTTCTTCTCTTATCTTCACGTTTTCTCACACGCTTCAAACACGCACTACTCAAACACATTATTCACCTCTCTCATCATCATCATCTTCATCGTCTCAAACACAAACGCTACTTGAAGCAAGTGCGAGTTTCGTACTCATTTATCGAACCTGTTTCATAAGACAAACGTTGTAGGAAGAGAAACATGAGCGGGAAGCCGGTGAGACCTCGTACACGTCTGGGGAAGTACGAGCTCGGAAAAACCATTGGCGAGGGAAGCTTTGCGAAGGTCAAGTTCGCAAAGAACGTTGAGAATGGAAACCATGTAGCTATCAAAATCCTCGACCGTAAACACGTGCTCAGCCACAAGATGACGGAGCAGGTAACAATAGACATCATATGCTACATAACCTTCAGTTCAGGTCACTTTATTATGTTTTATTTAAATCTTAGTTTCGACTAGCTTAAGGTTGCTCATTACTAATGCAGCTTTTGTAGTTTGTGTTTTTTGTGTGGAGAATTTAGGTTATGAATTTATTCTTTTCTCTTTGATTTTGGCAGCTGAAGAAAGAAATTTCGGCGATGAAGATGATCAATCATCCAAACGTTGTCAAAATTTATGAGGTAGGACACACTTTTCTCCTTTGTGATTAGTGAAAAGCATCGAAAGCTCATTCAACATTGCAGCCAGAATTTAGAAAATTAAACTTTTTTATAAAATATTACTGCTAGTGTTACTGTTAATGTTATAATTGTCTTTTTCTTTTTCGTGGTAGATTGTGGCAAGATCTCTGTTTTTATAAGAGATGTTTCTTCATCTACAAAACGAAATTCCTTTTTTTCTTATAAAGAAAAACAATGAATGAAAGTGAAGTATACGATATGGTGGAGCACGTGATAACGTAGCAGATTTTGTTGGAGTGCGTAAAGAAAAAAAAAATGAGGTTCTGTATTCATCGTTTGATGCTGTGGGCCCAATATTATTGTTTTTCAACGAACTCAGTTTTTCTGTATTTTAAGATTTCGGTTCGCATTAATCTTACTTAGTTTAGAGATAAATAAAACCTTGAGTAAAATTATATAATGTGAAAACAGTGCTATATGATATAATTGGTCATTTTTAAGATAAATGGAACTTGAGCTCTCTCATCATACACACACGCACGTACACAAAGTCATTAACCGCTCTCTGTTTAAGCATAGGTGATGGCAAGCAAAACAAAGATCTACATTGTCCTAGAGTTGATTGATGGAGGAGAACTATTTGACAAAATAGTAAGTCGCTTATTCATTTCATGTTATATATATATATATCTTCCTACTATTTCACAAATTTTCTTTCTCTTGATGGGGGTGGTATTATTAGAAAAATTGTCAGTACATTGATATTTTTCTTGGATCTTGCATAATTTGATTTCTAGGCTCAAAGTGGGAGACTTAAAGAGGATGAAGCAAGAAGTTATTTCCACCAACTAATCAATGCAGTTGATTACTGCCATAGCAGAGGGGTGTACCACAGAGATTTGAAGGTCTATTATCATCTACCACAATCCTCTCCAGTAATTTAATTAACAGATTCATAAGTCACATATGTGTGATCATGAATCAATTATTATCCTTCTTCAGTTGAATTAGGAACCAGACTCATATTCAATACTCATTCTACTTTGCAGCCAGAGAATCTTCTTCTGGACTCAAATGGTATTCTGAAAATTACAGATTTTGGATTTAGTACCTACGCACAGAAGGTAAGATATGTATATACATGTTTGCCTTGCCATAAAATTACCTTATGTGCATGTTATGCGTTTCTGGTTTGGCCATAAGAAATGTAAGTGCTGAAACTTGAAAGCATCCCCTATTAGTTCTTACTTACGTAACGGAATTCCTTCTAGTTTTGACTTTCATTTCAGCTACATCCCTTATGCGTGATTTTAATTTGCATGAAATTAGGACCTTGTTTTAAATCTTAAGTAAAATGTATTTATTACAGGAGGATGAACTTCTCCGCACTGCTTGTGGAACTCCAAATTATGTTGCTCCTGAGGTACCTACTTTATATTTTTATGCATCAGATGGAAGACTAGATTTGTAACTCAAACTGCAGTGAAATTTATGTAGTGTACCGTTATGTTAGGTGCTTAATGATAGAGGTTATGTTGGTTCTACATCTGATATCTGGTCCTGCGGGGTCATTCTCTTTGTGCTTATGGCTGGTTACTTGCCCTTTGATGAGCCAAGTCAAATGGCATTGTACAGAAAAGTAAGTAATATCATAATATAATCCATGAGAAGAATGAATGAAAGAAAAGTTGCTTATGTCAAAACCTGAACATATTTTCCAGATTGGCAGGGCTCAATTTACATGTCCATCATGGTTTTCCTCTGAGGCAAAGAGGCTATTGAAGCGTATTCTTGATCCAAACCCTTTAACAGTGAGTTCTGAACCCAAAAGCTTTCTTATTTTTACATGTTCTACCTGCATATTATATATAAATCTTTAATCAATTCACAGGAATTAAAAGAATAGTTAATTTTGTTAGTGGTATTAAACTTGTTAATGATCTGTATTATTTCTTGACAGCACCCTCAAAATTGTTAGGACTTATTATCCAAATCTTTTTATCTGTGTTCTTCCCATCTAATCACTAATGAACTATTAGTCATCTTTCCCATTCATTACAGGGAAAAAAATGAGTTTATGTCATTAAATTATAACATTTTTATTCGTCGATGACAAAAATTATAAAGTTATTAAGAGTACTTTAGTAAAAAGTAATTAATGTAATAGACAATGTTATATACAAAAGAAGGTACAAGCAATTTTTTCAAAAATGGTCTTATATACCGGGACCGAGAAGTATATACTTTTATTAACCTTGGGTTGCTTTTTTGCAGAGGATAAAAATTCCTGAAATCATAGAAGATGAATGGTTCAAAAAAGGATACAAACCAGCAATTTTTACAGAGGAAGAGGATGTCAATGTAGATGATGTTGCTGCTGCTTTCAATGATTCTAGGGTGCTGTGTTTATGACAATATTTCTATCCATTTTTCATTCACATTGTTACTATTCTTGGGAAATGCAAGAAAGAAACTGCTGAAGCTGTTCTCAAGTAATATATTTGTTCTCTTTCATATGCAGGAAAATTTTGTGACAGAGATAAAAGAGAAACCAGTGTCAATGAATGCTTTTGAGCTCATATCTAGGTCTCAAAGCTTCAATCTTGAAAATTTGTTTGAGAAGCAGACAGTAAGTAAAAATTAGTATTCTTTCATCACGCTAAAATGTAATGCATATTATAAAGGGTTTTTTCAAATCACAACTTACAAGTCACTTCCAAAACTGTGAACTACTTGGTTTGTGGATCAATTTTTGATTGATTTATGTTTACTTAAGAGCCTGATCTGAATTCAGTTATCTCTTTATGTTATTGGCTAACAAAATACTATAGATAAGGAGATGTAATCAATTCTTTCAAGCTAATGATGTTTGTTTCTTCATTTTGTTTAAACTCAATACAGAATGGGATTGTTAAGAGAGAAACACATTTTACTTCACAACGTCCTGCAAATGAAATCATGTCAAAAATTGAGGAAGCTGCCAAGCCTCTGGGATTTAATGTTCACAAGCGAAATTATAAGGTTATAATTTATCTCAGAACAATTATTACCTGCATTACTCTGCATTTCTATTCACCAAGACCCATCTTTCATGTGATCGATTTTTGTAAAGGAGGAACAGTAATAAACTGAATTAGTCTAAAAAATTTCAAGTATTGGGCTATCGGTTAATTCAATACTTTAATATTACAAAGATATATAGTCGTCGACTTTGACTAGTATTATTCCTTAGTTTAGCCCTTGACAATAGGGATCAACTTAATGGATACACAACAATACCACGGGCTAAATTGACTGATCTTGTATACAAAAGTTAATGGACAATTTCTTAAGTTAGAATTAATTCAGAAACTTGAATGATAGTCATCAATTTCAAGAACTAAACTTTCTTTTCATAATTACAAGGAATAAAATAATCGATGATTATAGTTTGACGGATTAATTCCATGGTTTACTCAAGAAGAAAACAAAGTTGTAGACTATTCAAACTTAATCAGATTTAAATTATGCAGATGAAGCTGCAAGGTGATAAGAGCGGAAGGAAGGGTCACCTCTCAGTAGCTACAGAGGTACTGAGCCATTATTTTTTTGTTGTAGCCCTTTTCTGTGGTACTCAATTGGTGACAAATTGTGTGTGGCTAAGAATAATAATTCCATTTTTTCATCTAATTGCAGAGATAGTAAGATTGATTTTTTATTTGCTAATTTAGTGATCCATTGAATATGGTAACAGGTTTTTGAAGTGGCTCCCTCCTTGCACATGGTGGAGCTTAAAAAGACTGGGGGTGACACACTGGAGTTTCATAAGGCATGTGAACATTTTCTTTAGTTCTCTTAGAACTGTTGATTCAACCTTGTTATAAAGTCTGTTCCATTACCTACATATGTTAAGGAGGGAGAAACGACATCATGTTAAATTGTCAATGTCTTGGTTATCTTACGTTGCTGATTGATGCTAACGTTGTTTGCTGACTTATTTGCAGTTTTACAAAAACTTTTCATCAGGTTTGCAAGACGTAGTGTGGCATTCTGAAGCAATAATATGAAGAATCATGGTATAATCTATACATAGACCTATTATCATTGTAGCCTTATCAAACTCATTTACTGAATTTTCACTTATTCATTAGTTTATTATGTTGCAGGTGTACATCATGCACTTATTTTTGTTCATGCAAGATAAAGTGGAGCATGTTGAGCATGTTTAGTTTTGAAAAAAACTAGACACAATTAGAGTGATTTTTCATGACCATAATTCAATGTTTCATAGTAATTTAGAAAATAATTATAGTTGGCCAAAGAGAAATGAGTATAATTAAGTGTATATTCATTTCTCAGTTTCCAACTCCTTCAACGGATGTTTGCAGAATGCATTCTTTGATATCTTTTGGATTCAACGCAAGTTTAGAGGATGGTTAATGGGTTTTCAAACATAGGCTTGATTTTTCTTTTGTTGAGTTGAATATATTTCTTATTGTAATAGTGTAATTTTGGCTTTTTGGGATTTCAATTCCATTAGTTAAGTCCTTCAAATATTCTAAATATGTTCAGAAAAAAAAAAAAAATTTAATGTCTGTGAATCACTTTCTCTGTACACTTTCAACTTTTTCTTTCTTTGAACAAAGTACTTGAAAACAACGATAAAAGAAAGAGAAAACATCTTTAAATTATTAAATA
>Ga0209700_109546_pt1 | contig 11112 bp, 9 predicted proteins | sample SiratroredBW_FD_187528 | JGI IMG/M metagenome (GOLD analysis project Ga0209700, IMG submission 187528) | Root nodule microbial communities of legume samples collected from California, USA - Siratro red BW (SPAdes) (version 2) | ecosystem: Host-associated > Plants > Roots > Nodule | place: USA...
AAAATATAAAAAAAAAAAAACTCATAACTTAATTATTGTTTTAAAAAATATTTAATTAATAAAGTGATGCTTTATCAATAATATGGAATGGAAATCTATGATGATGAATATACACTTTTGAAACTTAGTTTAGAAAATTTCAAAATATAGTTTTTTAGAGCAGTCAAAATATGTTTGAATGGATAAAAGACGGTTTTAGTGATAATCAGTAAATATCTAACTTAGTAATATATGGAGTTAATTGAATAAATATTGCTATTTATTAAAGAAGTTAAGGGAGATAGATAAAAATCCCCTTTAGTCAGTGATTAATAAAAGAGAAATATTAAACTCTTTTAACATAAAATAAAAAATTAATTATTAATATAAAATTATAATTAGGCAAAGATTATTGTTGTAAACGAACAGAGTATCAATATCAGAGAAGCACAAAGCCACAAGGAAGCCTATTTACATAATTTCACAAAGATGTTCATAATCTGTCTAAAAGCTTTTATTTCTTTTTGAAACCAAAAAATATTTACATTAGTTCACGCATAAGGTAAAATATATAAAAAAAAAAACTCATAACTTAATTATTGTTTTAAAAAATATTTAATTAATAAAGTGATGCTTTATCAATAATATGGAATGGAAATCTATGATGATGAATATACACTTTTGAAACTTAGTTTAGAAAATTTCAAAATATAGTTTTTTAGAGCAGTCAAAATATGTTTGAATGGATAAAAGACGGTTTTAGTGATAATCAGTAAATATCTAACTTAGTAATATATGGAGTTAATTGAATAAATATTGCTATTTATTAAAGAAGTTAAGGGAGATAGATAAAAATCCCCTTTAGTCAGTGATTAATAAAAGAGAAATATTAAACTCTTTTAACATAAAATAAAAAATTAATTATTAATATAAAATTATAATTAGGCAAAGATTATTGTTGTAAAGTGTGAAATTTTGAATCCAAACGAGTGAAATGACTATGACTATAGCAATAAATACAATAAGCATTGAGATATTAAAAGGAATTTAATAAATCATTTAAATCTTGCTAAAAGATCACAAGATGTTTACAATAACTATGCAAAACACTTACCATAACCTTAATAAGAATAAAAAGAAAAAGTTATCAAAACGTTATTATAATTATAGAGATAAAATTGTGTATACCAAAATCTATTTTATTTTCATGCAATAAAAAACTCACATAAAATAAAAAATAATATATGTATATATAAAAGTTTATAAGAGAATATGATAAAAAAAAAAAATCATAGAGATAAAGTGTTTAGCTAGTAAATATAAAAAATAATTAAACAAACTCAAATTTAACAGAAGTACAGGGTTTAGTTTTCCTTGTAAAAAAGAAATCATTAAAAACAGAAAGCCTGTAGTGCCCTACCTTCTTCATAGGGGGAGCATTCAAGCGTGTGGCTGGAAGAATTGAAACGGCAGTCACCAAGTCCACAACGATCCTCACAGATGAGAGGAAGCCATGAAATCTGAATTCCATAGACTAGCGCGGTGTGCATGATGGCATAGGAATATTTATTTGTGTCCAAACCGCACCAAGATGTGGGAGAAACCAACTTCACATCACAACCAACTTCAAAGTCCTCTGCAATTAGGTCACCAGCCACAGCGTACATGTAGCCTTTGCTCTCCCAATTCACGCATCCACCAGTATCCACATACCTACGGTTCCCACTCACTGGATGGCTACAGTTCAAAAATACTATATGCTCGTAAAAAGGCGGTTCGGATGAATACCAGTGAATTGTTTGCAAAGAATAACCATGCCTGGGGCGACAAGACAGGATAGACCAAGGAATTAATTGGTAAGAAAAACCATCCTGGGAATAAAAGCAGCTAACCGCAGGAATTATTTCGTGAGGAAAACCCTCGGGTTTTAAGAAGGAACTAATCGGAAAGAATCGGTGAAATTGGATGGAGAGAAGAAATAGCGAGGAAGAGAAGAGCAGTTTGATAGTTGAAGTCCAGGATCCACCAATCGGATTGTGAAATTATTGTAGTTGATGGCCTGCACATGAATTGTTCCCGAGAACAAAGAGAACAGTGTTATATTCTTTTCACAAGATAGCTCATACCCGGTGAGACCGCACTCTTCTGGGTCTCCTTTCAATCGGAACGGATAAGATACGTTGCTGATTTTGCCACAGGAAGAGGGGCGGCAACCATCTTCTCCGTCAATTTGGTGGAGTAGAAACACCAACACTATCAACACTCTCTCTCTCCACATCGTCACGCCCAAACTGTGTTCTGTTTAAACTTCTACTGCCACAAAATCCAAGCTGACACAGACACATGAACAGTAAATAAACCCGTAAAAGGAAATCCAAATTTGATGTCAAATTTGTTTTGCAACCTCATATAAGTTTTTACTAATGGTAATAACTCATGTTAGCTTTAGTGTTTAGTAAATCTATATAATTGTCAATTATAAAATGATATAAAGTAAATAAATAAACAAGTTTTATTATATAAATAAAATTTATATATTTAATTAAAAGAATATTTTATATAATTATAATTTTGAACTTTTAAAAAGTAATTACTTTCTTTATCAAAAAAATTTATCATTTTTATTTATTAAAAATAAGATATGTTTTTTTAATTTAGACAAGTTGCTTTTATTTAAGCTAGTTGATTAATCAGATTTAACTTTTATTTCTTTTAGAATTTTTTTTTCTTAATTTCAACTAGGGTTACATCTATTTTTTTTTTACAAACTTTATTATATGTAATTTTACATAAAATTGTATAGTAAATATTAGTTATTTCATGTTGAATATTTTTTTCTTTAATTCGAAATACAAAACAAATAAAAAGTAACCTAGTAAATAATAAAAATAGTGTAACAATTGCAATAAATATTTGATTTTTGATATGAAAGTTCAATAGATTTATTAATTTGATTTTTGATATTGTACTCAAATAACAAAGTATGAAACAAATTTATTAGCATCAATTCCACAAATACAAACTTTTTTAGTTATGTGGTTTGTCTAATTGAACATATGTGATTATGCATGTTTCGTTGAACCAAACAGATGCAAGTGTTTTGGTTGTACACTTCTTTTGAGAAGTTTTTACTTAGACATATGAAGTTGGTACAAAGCATATACATTTATTAAAGACTTATAAATGTTTATTATTTGTGTGCCAAGAATGTTCATCTTTTTGTTTCTCTTAAGATGATCTCGTTTTAAAGTGTTAAAATCAAAATATCTTAAAGAACGTGCTTAAACCTACTCCACTCAACCTTTTCTCAAAAGACAAAATGACAATCTTGTGAAGTCAACAAGTTGTCTCAAGCCCTATGCATTACACGAAGAAAAGAAGTTGTCTGTCTAGACTTGATAAGTCATATCGTGTATAATAAGATCAATTGTGTAAAGAAGCCACATGGCATGGAAACATTTAATGCATCTACATGCTTGAATGTGGTTAGATAAAAGATGAAGAAAATTAAGGGTGCAAAGTCTCATAACGACTCGAAAATGGAATTATAATGACTCTTTAAGCAATCCTCAACATTTTTGTTTTGTGATAAATAACATTGTTTGTATTCATAACAACCTAGCAAAAAGTACTCAATCTTATATTCATCTTAGGACACTATTCTCTTTTGGTGAACGAATCCATGATCGTTTAGATCATAACCTTTGTTATCAAAGTGTTTTAGGCAAGAGTGATTTTATATTGATTCACTCTTTTTCAAGAGCTACATCCAGCTTCTTTGCTAATCAAAAAAATATTCCACTAAAACACAAAATAGTACAATTCGACCACACTACAACATCAAGAAACACTCTTGCACCCTACAAGAACCAAAACTACACAATGCAAAACCCTGTCACACAACTACAATTAGAAACCCTATCTAACTATAGTATAAGAGCCTAGACAAATACCTAAAAATAAAAAATACAAACAGAATCTACAATTGTAATCAAACAACAAGTTAAAAGCATGAAAAAAGACCCCCTAAACAAAAAGAACAGTTGCAAATCTACCGAAATTAGTCACAAGTCAACACAAGTTTCTCTAAGAATTGATTTCTCACGTTCTTGATCAAAGAGTGAATGATTTCTCTTAGAAAAATGATTTAGCGCAAAAATGGTCTCTCAAAAAAATTCTTTGTCTCTTTGTGTATCATACTTCTTAACTTAAATATTTATAAAAACAAACTTTAACAAATTTAGTCAATTAAAATCAATATCTGAGTTAATTTATTTATTTAACGTGATTTCAATAGATTAAGTCTAAAAAATAACTCTTTAAAAACATCAATATTAAAGTTTTTCTTAAGTTCTATTTTGAAAAGATATTTTATTAAAGTTTTCCTTACTCTTGCAACTGCATAACCAAGCCTTCTTCTACCAGAGAAGCAACATACACACACATATCCAAGTACTCTTAACACAAATCTTCAAGAATCTTCATCACTTATTAGATTTATCAAATATTCTTCAACACCTTTGACAAAAAAAAAAAAAAAACCTATTTGATTAAGAAAATCCAGTGGTTGAGTGTGTGTTGATAAATCTTTAAGTAGCCATTTGATAACATGTTTCCAGTATAACATCATAATATTGAAACAAATTTGGTTGATATAAAACCAGCCATTAGAAGCTCACCAATTCATAATCTCCAACAATTAAATTAGACACTTACGATAATGTGTTGGACACTTTCCAATTCAAACAGTAAGTTCTAATTATATATCATCATTTTCTCCCCTAAATAAATCACTTCCCTTGAGTTGATGGATAACTCACTTTTTGTACCGTCTAATCCTGCAAATGTTAGTCAAGTGCCAAGACATGCCGAGATACATGTATTTTTCATATACAAATTAACATAGAGTATCACATATCACCATAATTTAGGATACTATCCCATCACATATTAAACATAATATCTAGATTATCCAAATTACAATCTAAACAAAATAAGACAAACTAAAAATAAACCAAAGTAACACACACACACAAACCACACTATTTGTCCAGATCTATGAAAGAGAGTTATGATAACAAAAGTATAAGATATTGTTCACTACACATATGATAGTCCTAGTTGTCCCGTCCATAGTGAAGTTCAACAATTGATCTTGCAATGCCTCCAACTACTCATCCAAGTGTTGGAACCTTGTAGCACAAAATTCATAGTGCTCTCTTGGTCTCCTACCATTCTGCCAAGCCTGTTGTGCATCACTTGTTCAAACTAGGACAACAATTCACCGTTGTCAACAAGTGGAATATGGAATGATAACATTGTTCTCTCAAGTAGTTCCACTTGGTCCAGCATCACCAAAAGCTTTTCCAACTGCTCCAACATTTGTCCTGTGTATCCAATAATCATCATTTACCTTCATCAAGTTGATCTTGTGCAATATGGCATTGGTAATTTCATTGTGTGGCTTCACAGTTTATATAAACTCTCCCTTAAGATCAACTCCTAAGTCTTCAAGAAAATTTAATACTAAGGCCACATAAGGGACTCGATAATCAATTGGTCTCTTGGATTTAATCATGTGATTCTTCATCACAAAGATTCAATTTACTTTGATTTTGTTCATAATGCAGTTAAATACCAAACCACTATGAAAGCAAGTATGTGAGAATTCGTATTTAAACCATTGACATGGAAACCTTTTGTTTAATCATTAGATGGTCCAAAGTCATATTTCCAGTTTGAGCTCCACTACATCAGAAAGTTAAGATTGTTCTGTTCAAGCATCCTAACGTATAGTTTCTAACAAGTTACATATAGAGAAACAACTTCAAGTTAAAGAAGGACAAGAAGAAGCAAAAAGAGAAATACATCATACAATACATTGAAGAATTAGAGTATCTACTGAGTGTCTATTATCAAGCTGCTTTCATTGTGAATTATATACCATTGTGAAATAAACCCTTGTGAGCTTTCATTGTTCTCTCTTTTGAGAGTGTTTCTTTCAATTTTGAGTAGTCTTGATCTTAGGGGGAGATTGAGACTGGTATAATCTGGAGAGGTTTGTGTACTCGTTGTAACTATTTACTAAATAGTGCTACCTCTTGAACTGTTTGTTCAAGGGAGAACTGGATGTAGCCCAAGAGATTAGGGTGAACCAATATAAAATTACTTCATTTGTGCTTATATATTCTTGGTTTGAATGATCTTGCATGGTGGTTTTTGTTAACAGCAAATTGAGTTCAGGCTCCATTCAACCCCTCCTTTTGGAGCCATCGTACACCTTTCATAGTTGTGTGAGGTTTTTCTATTATAAGTTTTGTAAAACTAAACTTTTTTATAGTTTGTAATGGAACCAATGCTAGCTTTCCTACTTTGCTACTTTAGTCTAGTTATAGCAATCCACATAGAATGAGTTATTTCTGAGTCTACTCCTTTTAAGTGAGATCACATAGTCTCACCTTCAAAAGTTAGATTGATGAAGAAAACTCTGAAAACAAATTTAGTCCGAGTTCAAGAGGGGTAGAGGGGTGAATTGAACTTTCAAAAAATTTTGCAAAAGATGGAAAGTATTTCAAGTATAGAATGAAAGTTCTTATTGAAAAATTAAAAATGTGATTCTGAAGTGCACAGTAAAAAATCAATAAATTCCAGAACAAGAATAATCAACTCAAACAAAATACAGAATAAAAAATAGTAAATAACACTTTACTGAAACACAAAAGTAGTCAATTGAATACAATTTATAATCCAAATCAATTAAAAAACAATTAACTAACAAACACAATCAATAAAATGATTATAGTGCACAGATCAACAATCAGCAAAAACACTAAATCCAAATGCAGAAGAAAACAATTGAATAGAAACACAATTCAGAACTGATTAGAAACAAACAGATGAAAACTAACAACAGTTAACTGAAAGTCACTCACACAATATAGTAAACCAGATAAAATGCCCTGAAATAGAACAAACAATATTCAAGAAACCAAGTTTCCAGAAATACAATCAATTATAAAACAAGTACAGTTAACTATAAATACTCAAATAAAATCAAGAACTGATATAGTTAATTAACCAAAGATATAAAAACAGTTCCAAAGAACACAGAAATAACACCAGCGGAATGAACAATCAATTGAGCACGATGTACAATTAATTAAACGAGCGACAACAAATATGAAAAGACGTTTAAGAAGAGAGAAAGAGAGAACAACAACACAAAGATTTATACTGGTTCACCCTTCCTCAAGCGCTACGTCCAATCCTCTGTCAACAAGCAAAGAATTCCAATACAAGACAAATACCCTTGCTTTCAGCAAATCAACACTGCACCCCGCAGCACACAGCCTACTGCACACCAGAGCAGTTGTAAAACAATGCAGAACACTGCTACACAACCCAAATTACAAACCCTGTGTAATATGGGAAACAAACTGACAATTACAAATCACAAAACCTATGCAATTTCTAACCAAACCACTCGCAATACAAGAATTATCAAGAGTAGTACAAAACAATTATACTTCTACAAAAAATAGATTATAAATGGATGAAAAATAGACTTAGCTCTAGTTCAGAACAAGAATGCATGAAACCCACTTAATGCTAGGCTCCAGAGGTTTTCTTGAAGTAAATCGTATGTAACAAGTTCTCAAAGGTTTGCGCACATTTTTCTCTCTTAGAAAATCACAATTGATCAGTAAAATGTCTTAGGTACTTATGAAAATATGTGCTCCCACCTATATAAGAAAACTGGTTTTTAAGCACTGTCAAAAACTCAATCGAGTGTCTCAATCATTCAATCGATTGATTTTCCTGTTACTTAGATAAAAATCCAATAAGTTGATTTCTGAAAAGTAGTTTGCTAATTTACTCTCAAAATATGTTTTTCAAAATCTATTAAACTTCATTTTAAAAACCAATCAATCCTTTGAAAAACAAAATGAATTATGGAGCTTACTTTGAGTGATATGCCATGCAACTCATGGTTTTGAACCAAAACCCACTCACACACAACCAACCTAAGTTCTAGATGAAAAATCCCATCAAGATCCATGATGGCTTAAAGCAATCCACTAAGCAAGCTTTAATCCATGTTGACTTCATCAAATCACTTAGCAAGCCTCGGTGCTAACAATCTCCCCCAATTTGATGGAGACAATTAAGTGTGTGTAGAGTTGCACTAATTCAAACCTGCATAAATTGTGTTAATATATTTTTGTACTAATTGAAATCTAAAAACAGTTGATTAACAAAAAATTGTAAGCGCGGCAAGTTCAGAGAAAAATAAGTTAATTGAACTAGAAAAACAACTGATTGTTTTTTTTTGCAGTTTTCCAAAACAGTTTAAATAAATTCAAAGCAGAACCATGTGATTGCTTCCCTATACTTTGATACTCCTTCAAAGCATAGAAAACACATTATTATAACATAAAGCAAAACACATAATTCATTTCATTGATAGTCATTCGGAAATACAAGCCAACATGATTAAGATCAAACCATCAACGTAAAAAACTAACGATCAGCAGAGTAGGATAAACGAGCAGTAGTACATCAGCAACAATAAAAAAAAATAATAGCAAAAGACAGGACACACAACACCAAACAGAAGCACACCCTAGCCTCTAAAGTAACACAACACGCATAGTTCTCCCCCATTGAATTCATCAAATGGAGGGGAAGGGACCAACTATGATACGCATGAAAACAGCCTACTCTTCGGGTCCATAGAACATTTGACCAATCTTGTATTGAACATCTTCAACAAGGTCCTCTATGTTCTAAAAGCGTGTCTCATAGAATTGGTGGTGGCTCCTATGATCATTCTCCATAGTGTGCAACTGACTCATCATCATTTGTTCAAATATTGAGGAAGGTCGTTCAGTTTCTACTGAGGAATGCTAGACATGTATGCATATTGAGTAGAATCAATTCCTCCTTCAGCAGCAACAACACTTGTTCTTGCTCCCTCACCTTCTTGATCTTGTTGTTGATCAGTGCCATCTCCATATACTTTGCATACCCAGTAGTAATCATTTATCTTCTTCAGACTAATCTTGTTCAAGGTAGCAACAATTATTTCATTATGCGTTTTCATAGGCTTTACAAGTTCTTCTTCAACATCAACTTCAAAATACCCAATGAAGTTGGAAATAAGAACCACATATGGTTTGTGGTACTCGGGTTTCTTCCTAATCTTCAGAATGTGCTCCTTGATCACATTTATCCAGTTCACTTTGGTTTTGCTCATCAAGCAATACATTAAAATCATATCTTCTTCCATTAAAACAACATGATTAAAATCATATCCAGTTCTTAGACATGTCTTGTAAAACTGAACTTTGTTGAAATCTTCAAGATCAGTGATGTGTCCTCTGCCAACTGTTATACCCGCATTTCTCAGACCCGCTACAGCTACCCTTACTTCGTCATTTATGGCCATGTCAACTCCCTTAACTTGAAAGTATATCACATCATCATTGATCCACATGTTGGTGAGAAAAATCTTACCCAAATCTGGGTAAGTGTTCCCAGACAACTTGAGAAACTTATCAAGTGTTAGTACTCTCACAAGACTATGAATTTGATGTAGCCAAGCGAACCAAAGCAAGCAAGCAAGCAATTAAGTGAGTGTGAGCATTGATTGACAAAGAACCTATGCATAGTTGAGGAGAAGTCCACCAGCACAATGGTCTAAAAGTGATTAAAAAAATTGATCAAAATGCATAAGCTAAGTTTTGATGCAAATTGGTTTTGAAGAACACTGCACTGAAAAAAAAAATTGATTCCAGGCTAAGCGAAATCGATTTATTCGTAACCTGGACAGAACTGAAATAACTATTTTTTTTTAAAACAGACTCGGGCTTTTCTTTTATAAATACATAAAGGTTTCTAACGTGTGCCACATAGTGAGAAATACGAAAATTGAGAATCATTTTGTGAGATCACTGTGAAAATTACTTTGGTCAATTAGGGATTTCTTGATAAAAAGAGATTGAGGCTTTTTCTTGAAGAATCACTCTTGACCAATTCACTATGCTATTGGAGTTCTTCAACACTGTGCAAAGGCCTCTTCTGTTGCGTCAATCAAGGAGTCTTTCTCAACCTTTCTTGATCCTGTTTGAGTCAAGATATGCGTTGATTCTTTGTAATTCTGTAACCCGCTTGAATAATTGTACTGGTTTTAGGCTATAGGTGTTATCCTTGTGTGTTTGCTGAATTGAGTGGGGACTGCAGGGAGTAGTCTATCAATTTAGTGGGTTTCTTGATTTTTATAGGGAGTAGGAATTGTTTGATTGATTGTAAGTGAACAATTGATTGATTTAGTGGAACTTTCTTTGCTTAAGGGGTAAAGAAGACTGGACGTAGCTGTCAACACCCAATTTCGTCCAGGCAAGTAAATTATTTCAGATTATAAAACAATACAAAAATTAAAATAAAGGGTGTGTAATCTAGTTTTATTATATTATTGTTATTTAAAAAAATAAAAAAAAGAAACTTTGGTTCCATTATATTCAATAAATAAGGTTTTAAAATAAAATTCATAAAAAGAAATAGTAAGGAAAGTCAGTTTATTAAAAATATTAAAAATAATAGTAATAATAGTAATTAAAAAATATATATCGAATTTTTCCATTAAGAGAAAACTAAAAATGTGGTAATTAAAATATAACAATTAAAAAATAATAATAATTTAAAAAAAAAACGAAAATAACAAATAATAAATAAATAAATATTAACTAATTAAGGATTAAATAATAAAAACAAAACAAAAATAAATATCTATTAAAAAAAAGAGAATAAATAATAAATAAAGAAAAAACTGCTTTCAAACTGATTACTTGATTTGCACGTTCAAAAAAATAAATTAATAAAAATATAATAAAAAAAAAAGAATGAGTCAATGGCATAGACTCCCATGTTCTCACTTCTTAACTCCACGTATTGTTTGTTTCTAAAAAAAATAATAATAAATAAATATTTTTAAATAATAATTTTTTTACTGCTCAGATAACAACCCATGTTCTCCACTTAAATAAAAATAAAATTAATAATAAAAAATAGATTTTTATCATTGAAAAGTGTTTCAAGTCTTATTCTTGGGAAGATTCATTGTTAATATTTAAT
>Ga0209700_109547_pt1 | contig 11109 bp, 5 predicted proteins | sample SiratroredBW_FD_187528 | JGI IMG/M metagenome (GOLD analysis project Ga0209700, IMG submission 187528) | Root nodule microbial communities of legume samples collected from California, USA - Siratro red BW (SPAdes) (version 2) | ecosystem: Host-associated > Plants > Roots > Nodule | place: USA...
TATATATATTATCTATCTCTCTCTCTCTCTCTCTCTCTCTCTCTCTCTCTATATATATATATATATATATATATATATATATATATATATATATATATAAAGACATTAAATTATATTGATATAGTTTTTATTATACTATATCGTTCATTGTTTTATATAAGAAAATAAATTTTATCAATTCAGTTCTTAACTTATAACAATTATCAATATTAATTTGATTAAAATTGAACAATAACAGCAAAATATCGAAAACATTAATTTTAGTATATTTTGAAAATTATATAACATATAATTTTGATTTAGGTAAACAATATATTAAATAATTTTATGGAGAAAGTGACACTTTTGTTTGTCTAAGCTAATTTGTCTCTATATAAAACAATATTTTGATTATATAACATATAATGTGCTGGCGTATCATATTGTGCTTTGAATATTGAAATTTAACATAGTTATGCATTTGATTTGTTCCACATAATCTTTTCTCTTGTGTAGAAGCAAAAGGCATTTTGTACACTTGAAGCACTCTTACAAACTTTTGATTTTTATTCATAAATGTTTTTGCTGGATCCCATAAAATCTAAATATTTTTTTATTACTTCTAGCTTAGATGTCTTAATATTTTGAACTATTTTTATCCTCTTATATGTATGTGTAAAAACACTTTCACATCCAAATCAACAAAAATTATAAATGAAGTAATAAATAAATAATGAATAATTGATTTATTTGTAATATTTTAACGAATATTCTATGGGGTGAACCTAAGTTAATTAATTTCAATGGTCTTAATATCTTATTAGTATTTGATTCTACAACAAGTATGCTTGGTTATAATCTTATCTATATTGTTAATACAAAATTATATTTCTTAGTATAAAATAGTAAATTGTCCCAATAGTTGTTGAAAGTATAAAAAACTTATACCTACTCAAACTCTACATATGATAATTAATTATGTTTGAATTTTATATATTAGTTAGACTTTTAATGCTAGGCCAATTACATTTGTGATTATTTTTTTATAGGAAATCAGACCACATTTAAAATTATATGAGTTAAAATAAGTACAAATTTAACATTATTGGAATCACTTTCAAATTTAGAGACAGGCCAAAATCAAGTTCAAAATTTAAACCTAAATTATTTAACATTTAAAAGATAGAATCAGCTGTGTAATCAAAATTAACATATTGGTGTAAATCAACTTGAACCGTTTTAGTTTAAAAGTCAAACTATCTTATAAATTATTAAATTAATTTTATTAAGACTTACCAAACATTCTCCATGTATTGCTAAGTACAAATAGAGTTTTCATATTACTATAAATAACTGATAATAATGCTATATTCTAAAATAATAATGTGTATTGATGATTACTTAATCGAATTTAATGAGTGTACGTTTGTTGATTACGAGTGATACTTTTCTTGACCTTCTTCGAGCATAAGCATCTTCAATTGCTGGAAGTGGTTGTGCCACTAACATTTTGGTGGAATTTTGGTAATCTTACTTTCATATTTTCCTCTTATTTTTTTTTTAAATTAAGGTTGAATAATAATATTAATAATAATAATAAATTCTAGAGTAGTGATTTCCAGCGAAGAATGATCTTATAAAAAACAATAAATTCCTCATTATATATATATATGATCATACCATTTGAAAATGCATAAATTTATCTTTAGTATTTTTTAATATAAAAGTTTAATTCTGTGCAATTTATTTTAATATTTTGTTTAAAGTAGATATAATAGAAAAAAAAAGTAATTTTGATGTATGAAAGAGTCTCAGGAAGAATGTTAATAAATTTTTTAATAAAAAGAGTTGTGGTATAAGATATTTTGCTTAGAAGATCCAATTTTAATTTTTAAGAACATTTTTAGTGGGAGTTGAATAGGAAATATTTTAACTCTTTTATTTTGATAAGATCTAATTATATTTTAATTTTTTTAAATTCAAGTATTTTCAGTTAAGTTTTAGTAAAAATAATTCATTTTATCGAATATTTAAAATTTTTACATTTTAACTAAGTGGTTATCGTTTGATTTTATTGTCAATTAGAGTGATGGAAATTTTATTTTACATTATTATCAACATCCAATTTTGTCTAATAAATAAAATTTATTTTAAAAAATAAAAAAATATTTTTAATCAATTTTTAAAGAAAATTAAAAAAATAGTCATTTAATTAAATTTAGATTTTATTTTCTTTTATTTAAACCCTAAAATATAAAAAAATTAATTTTTGTCTTTATTTTTATAATTTTTATTTTCTTAAAAGAAAAGGAAAAGAAGAAAAAATAAACCGTAGACTATTAACTTTTGTATTAGTTTTAGAAAATGCGAACCCATAGTTCACATTTTATTGCTGTCGTGTTCATTTTTTTTTCTATAGTTTCTCTTAAAAAAGAGAAAAAAAAAAGTTAAAAATAGATTAATCCAGTTTAAAAATAAAATAAAATAATAAATTGAAGGTGGTTTCTTTTCTTCTTCACCCACTCCTTCCTTTTTCATATTTACACCTCTTCTTTTGCTCCTTTTGGGTCAATCAGCCAATTTCCCTTCTCACACCCCCAATTCTTTACACATCCCAAATCTCCACATTCTCTCTATTCTACCGTACATTCCCTCGCTTCTCCACTACGCTGCTTGAAGAAAATTTCAGTCCTCATTCTAAGACTAGAAAGGAGGAGAGCGAAACTCCAAAAGCAGAGTAATGGCAAGGCATTGAAAAGAAAAGCGCAAGGTAACTGGTATAATTTTCAAAATTTGAATAATGTTACCATGCTATGATTATGTTCTTATTTCACAGTGTCTCTCACGAAATCAAATCAAACCAAAAAGTGAAACATTTGCAATTTATTTTCAACTATGATTGCCCTACCTATTTCACACATCAAAATTGAATGATATTGTTATTGAGCATAATCTCATTAAAGAAGTCGTCAATACTTCAATACTTAAACTCACCTTAACGATGTCCCTTCCCCCTCCTTCCTGTATTTGATGACATTAAATAACATTGAATATAAAAGAGTACACAATAATGATATGAGAAAAAAGTCTCACTTTCCTCTAACTTTTCAACGACTTATCTTTCATTACTGTCAAAGATTTTCTATTTACTAAAATTCATTAGGGAAAGAACACTTTAAAGTATATTATCAATTTTTTCGTGAGAATTCTTTTCATAACATTTTTCATGAAAAATTTCCCAGCCGAGACCATGTAAAATCGTTTAGAGATATTTTTCACAGTTTTACTTCATAATTTCCTATAACTATTTCTCAAACCACAGTAACTACTAATTTGCAATTCAGAAACCTTCGATAATGTTTCTTTGAAACCCTAAGGATTTTGAAAGTAAGCGGTGCAAAAAGCAAAATCCTAAAACAATGGGCCGAAAAGGAGAACATATAAATACGCAAAAGAAGGTAACTCTCTTCCTCTGTTTCTGGTATAAAGGTGAATCCAAATTCCGATCCTATTGGACTCTGTTTCCGTTATCGTGCAAGTGATTGAACCAGCACTGGTTCAGCACAACCAAGTAGGTACAATGACCGGTAACGAGTTTCGCTTCTTCTTGTCCTGCGACATCAATCTTCCGGTCACTTTCCGCGTTGAGCGTCTCGAAGGCAGTTTCCCCCTTTCCAAATTCCCCAATTCAGGTTTCTAATTTCTCATATCATGATTCTATTCACCAATTATCTGGTCTCAGTTTGAGCTCTTGTGCAATCTCAAATGTCTATCAATTAAACTTTCAATGATTGTGCACATCACAGTTTAGTGTTGTTTGCTTATTGCAGAAAACGATGCCCCCACGGAGAATAGGACCTCGGAGTTGTACGTGGAGTGTGCGTTGTACATTGATGGTGCGCCGTTTGGCCTTCCCACCAGAACAAGGTTTTGTATTTTTAAATTGGGCTATTTTGATTCCGGTATATACTTCACACGTGACACAACTTTGGTATCAAAGTTTAAAGAATGATAGGATAACACTTTCAATAAACTTTAATCAAAGGGAGAGAATGTGTTAGAAAGCCAGTGTTAGAGCGTGTGTTCCCAGCACTCTTTTAAACGTTTTGATCCTATGTACTGGAGGAATAAATTTTACTGGATGACATTTGTTTTGCTGATTTACCTCTTCTGTAACTGTTCTTGCTTTCATCTCCATGTGCCTCAACCTTCGTAAGTGAGGTGTTGTGTTAAAAGTAAAGATTTGAATTTAATTGGGTGGGGTTTCTTAATCAATTTTTGGAATGTTTTACCAAGTCGGCAATGTGTTAATAGTGATAATATTACATTGAAATTTTAATGTATTTGAGAATTTTGATATTTTAAAATTATCTGGTGAAGGTTGGAGTCCACTGGACCACCATTTTGTTGGAATGAGCTCATCACTTTAACAACTAAATATCGAGACTTAACTGCTCAGTCACAACTCACCTTCACTGTAAGTTTCAAATTTAGCTTACAAGCTTATTTATGCTTCCTTCAAATAGTGATAGCACAAAACTTGTTTTGTGCCAACTATGAATTGTTGCAAGAACTAAAATCTGGTTATGTTTGAATTTCATTAGCTTCCATTCTACCGAAGCTTTGCTTTATAATTTGTGAAGTGTGAGCTTCATTATTTTGGTAATGTTGTTGTATGAATAATAGGTTTGGGATCTTTCACATGGCGAAGGATTGATTGGAGGAGCTACAATTCTTCTCTTCAATAACAAAAAGCAGCTGAAAACTGGGAAACAAAAGCTTAGGCTTTGGGCAGGAAAAGAGGCAGATGGAACATTTCCTACTAGTACACCTGGAAAGGTAGTGAATGCTTTAAACAAGCATAAGGGCCATTTTTCTTTTTGTTTAATTTGACGAAATCTTTCTGTGTTATAAAACAAACTTTGGTTTGTTCTCATCAGGTTCCTAGGCACGAACGTGGGGAGTTGGAGCGTTTGGAAAAGCTTGTGAACAAGTATGAACGAGGTCAAATTCAGCGAGTAGACTGGCTGGACCGCCTCACATTTAAAACTATGGAGAGAATCAAGGAACGTGAAAGCTTGAAAAATGGAAGTTCTCATTACCTGGTTGTAGACTTCTGTAGTTTTGAGCATCGAGTTGTTTTTCAGGTATTCTTGCATCTTATTTGTGCCATTGCCCAAAGTATTAGTCTCACAAAATTGCCTGTGGGATACTTGGTTAATGAACAAAAGTATATATATTTTCAATAAATGTTAGCGTGGTGTACTGGTCCTCCCTCCCCTTATTTGAAATACTCCTGCACAAAATGGTTTTGTATTTATGATCACTGAGTTTAGTGTAGCAAATGTAGATGTAATACCTAGAACGCATTCTTGGGTTTGAATGCAACTTATATTATAAAGAATGTTAACACTCAATGCATAGACCATCTAAGTTATGGAGGTACGCTACCCTGCATACTGTTGTAAAGTTAACAGTTTTCGAGGGAACCCCTGAAGTTATTGATGCAGTTGTTTTTCTTCTTCAAGAATGCAATAAACGTTGATACATATCTTACATGTGCATTAACTCTTATTTGTTACAAAATGTAGGAATCAGGTGCAAATTTTTTGTTGCCATCTCCTATAGCTTCAACCAATGATATTGTTATTGTCTGGGATCCAGAAGTGGGAAAGATAAATCCCTCTGAGCACAAACAGTTAAAGCTGGCTAGGAGTTTGACTCGTGGTGTCATAGACAGGGATCTGAAGCCAAGCTCAAATGAGAGGAAGTAAGCTTAAACTTTTGTAGAAATATAATTTCTCTGTTATCTCAATCAGATTAATGTTGGAAATGATTTACGTCCTCAGTATTTGAAATGGTTAGTTTGTTCAGTGACATACACACACAAATATACATGTTAGGCCCATTGTTTCTTCACACACCCTCACTCTCTCAGAGCTCGTACTATAACTAATTTTTCACTTACAAGACATCCTAGTAACATAATAATAAACAACACATAAAAGTTAAGTTATAGCTCTTTGGCGCAATTCAAGCCACAGTAACTGCTAATTTTCAATTCGAGTTGAAGTTCCTCGGTTGAAGCTCTGGTAGGTTGGGAATGGGAGATGACAGTGAGAAGAATGATAGGAGAAGAAGTGAATTATGTAGGCGAAAAGCAATTAGGTCAATTTATTCAAACTAATGAAAATGTTTAGATTGACACTTTCCCTCTTCTCCAAATCCCCCCAATATTGGAGGAAAGCCAAAATTAGATTGGAAGGGATTTTGCTCCCTCCATTCCCCTTCCCTTCTCTTAAATAATGAACCAAACAAAAAAGGTCTAAAAAATCCTGACCTGCCCTCCATTTCCTTCCAACCAAACACTATGTTAAAGAAAGAGGATATGTTCATAGCAGATTTGATGCAACACTTCAAATACACGTGGACATTTTGTTTTGTAATAATGTCAGTGTCAATGACCATAATTGTAACATTACCACATTTTAATGTTGGGTGGTTAAACTAAATGATTTCAGATTTAACTTCAGTAAAAAAATTATGATCTGATCTGTTCTAGGAAATTTGCAATTGAAAAGGAAAATGTATTTATGTGAAAGAATTAAAATAATGTATTTCTTTCCAGGGCCATTTGGATGTTCCATTTTGAAGGGATCTAGACCATATTTCTGTTTGATAAATGAAAATTTAATTATTAGGATTCTTTTCTTATTTGTCTAATTGTCTTATCTGTAAATTCTGGGTTTTTTTTTTATCAAGTGTAAGTAGTATCTCTTCTGACAAACCCTTATCATTTCTCTAATTGGTTCTGTTATGAATATCGTTTTCTTCCCTCTATAATAGTGTACTTCTTTATCATCTTTATATATAGATCATTGTTTAACCTTTTTATTTGATCCTTTATGTCAAGGTCAATTCAGAGAATACTAAAATATCCACCAACAAGGACTTTGAGTGGAGATGAGAGGCAGCTCTTGTGGAAATTCCGCTTCTCTTTGATGTCTGAAAAGAGGGCTCTTACAAAGTTCTTGCGTTGTGTTGAATGGAGTGATGTTCAGGTCAGCCTTTATTATCGTGGAAAATAGTAACAAATGTTATGATAAATGATATTTTTTGGTATGTTGTAGGAATGGTACTTAAATGTATGTTAGGTTTTCTCAAGTAGTTAATAGTACATTCTGCTCTCATTCTCCACGTGTAGCAGCTCTGATCATATCACACACATTGTGTATTGGCTGTGTTGTTTTAATCCATTAGAAAGATCAGTGCATATTTCCTTTAGAAAAATCTGTTTTCAAAAGGATGTTAGTGTGACCATTTGCTCTAATTATCAAATGTGGGGTATAATAATCACGAAAAACTCTAAGTCAAAGTCTAATAAGGATCTAGATCTAAATGGCCTTGTTGTAGTGGCTCTTGATGTAACACAATGGTGTCATTGCATTTTGTTTCTTGAATTTATCATTATCTTATCTTCCTATCTCTACCTTTTTTCTTTTCTTTTCCTTGAATTCTTATTGCTAAAAAAGTGGTCTAATTTTTCATTTTATGATGCTGTTTTTATCCAGGAAGCAAAACAAGCATTAGAATTGATGGGCAAGTGGGAAATGATTGATGTTTCTGATGCACTGGAACTTTTGTCTCCTGTTTTTGAAAGTGAAGAGGTAATTTTCAAGAGAGATCTTTGGGAAAATTGTTATCAATATGGGTGTATGTCTTGTGTTTATATTAATTAGGTTTGCAGTGCAATGTTGTACTAGTACAGAGAAAAATCTAAGCATTAATCATGAATGTAATGCCCTCAATACATTAATAACGGGATACACTTAACTATCAACATACTTAACTATCAGTATCAACAGACATAGTGGTAAGAACCAGGAAAGTTTCCTTTAGTTTTCTCACATATTATTATTAGTTTGAAAAAGAAATTTTACCAGATAGCAGAGAAGAGTATCACAGCTAGGGATGAGGGGGAGAATAGTGTATCTTCCATAACTGAGAACTGGAATCACAAAATGTAAAGGAATGTAGCAAACCATCCCAATCTCTCTGTACCTTAGAAAGTGTAATTTCCTTCATACAACCATGAATTGAACAACACCAAAGAAAGGCCATAAACATAGCATTCCAATACCAAGTGTAGGAGCAAAGATGACATTGCACTCCCTGCCTTACTGTTGTTATAGATGTATGACTTAATATTGCAACTACGTTTTCATCCAAATGGAGAAATTTGTACATCTTTGAAGAACCAAATGAGGCCATTTCTCAACTGCTTCATTGCAGGTCCGTGCTTATGCAGTTAGCGTTCTTGAAAGAGCTGATGATGAAGAGCTTCAGTGTTACTTGCTTCAATTGGTTCAGGCTCTTCGGTTTGAGCGTTCTGACAAGTCTCGTCTTTCTCATTTCCTCGTCCAACGTGGTAGGTGCATGAGAGTTTAAAAGCTATTTCAGGTGCTGATTCTAGTTATATTTGATTCTTTTCTGAAAGAAACCTGAATTTTGTCAGCATTATGCAATATTGAATTGGCAAGCTTTCTTCGCTGGTATGTGGCTGTTGAACTTTATGATCCTGCATATGCCAAACGATTTTACTGCACTTATGAGATTCTGGAGGAGAACATGATGAAGGTTTGGACTCAATTTTCTTAATATGTACCCGTTTACTTTTATAAGGTTTTGCTTCTGTGGCACTTATTATCATGATGAATCATTTTTCCTCTTGTCTACATTGGGAAAATATTATTTTTATAGATTACATGTTGTGCATTGGTTTATTGTTGCAAATTTGGAATAGCCAATCCATTTCTGCTTCATTTGTACTTCTATTGTTAGAGATCCCACATAGACTAGAAATATAGTTAAAGCATAGTATATAAGTGGGTGAAAAGTCTCATCTTATAAGTCAGTTTTGTAGGATTGAGTTAAGCCTAAACCTACTTTTTAATATGGTATCAGAATATACCTATCTTAGTGACTTTTGTTGGAATGCTCGTGATGTTAAGTCCTGGGTGTGAGGGGGTGTGTCTTACAAGCCAGTTTTATAGGGTTTTGTTAGACTAAACCCATTTTCTAATACCTAAATAAGAAAATATTTTCATATTTCACCGTATTTGAAAATTTTCTCGCTGTGAATGAGTAGATTTCTTTAATATGTAATCATGATTCATTTGTGTGGCATAATTTTGGAGTAATTCATTCTCGAACATGACAATTATGCTCATTTGTCTTAGATGGCAGCTGGTGTGAATGGAGAGGAAGATGGGTTTAAACAGTGGCAGAGTTTGGTACGCCAGACTGAATTGACTGCTCAGTTGTGTTCGATCACTAGAGATGTAAGGAATGTTCGTGGTAATACACAGAAGAAGATTGAAAAGCTTAGACAACTACTTTCTGGTCTTCTTAGTGAACTTACCTATTTTGATGAGGTAGGTGTAAATAATCTAACATGAAGCTGTATGGTCATTTGTTGTTTTCATCTTTTACTTTCTTACTTTAATTAATGATGAATGTTGAACAAACTATTAATTTCTACAATTTATTTTATTTTCAATAGTTGTATATTCATTAAAGTCCTTAAAATGTTTGTTTATTGTTGCTATGTTTCACTTGTAGCCAATTCGATCACCTTTGGCACCTGGTGTCCTCATTAGTGGTATTGTACCTTCAGAGTCATCAATATTTAAAAGTGCACTGCATCCTCTGCGCCTTACTTTTAGAACAACAAATGGTGGAACTACTAAAATTATATTTAAAAAGGGAGATGATATTCGGCAGGACCAGCTGGTATTCCTACTTATCCTTTTTCTGTCCCCCTGTCATGCATGCAAATGAATACATGTGCGCATTGACGCACCAAATATACATGTATTTCCATGTTCTCATTCACACACACGATAGATATTCAGAAAACATGAGTTCAATTATATAAATGTTGGTTTTATGTAGGTTGTTCAAATGGTATCACTAATGGACCGATTACTTAAGCTAGAAAATCTTGATTTGCACCTAACACCATACAAGGTGCTAGCAACTGGACAAGATGAAGGCATGTTGGAATTTATTCCATCTCGATCATTGGCCCAGGTATGGTGATTTATGATTTGTAAAGCTGTTTCTTGTATTAGTATGTAGTCACTGGTTCTTTTCGTAACTGAAGATTTCTTGCATTGACATATAGTAAGGGTTTAGTTTTGATACATTTAGTGGTAGTTTCTTAACATTTAGTTATAAGTTGTAACATATTTACCTTTTTTAACTGACAAAGATGTTTGAGATCTTACACTGATTACTGATACAACTAAAATAAAATGTACAAGTAGAGTGTCAGTTTCATCTTACAAGCCATGGTGTTGAGTTATGTTCAAATTCAAGTTATAAGAAAAAGGCTTGTTAACTTAATGCTTTTGGTCTAAGTTTTATAAATCATCTTTTATCTTTACTTTCATATCTGTTTCTACACTGAATTACTTTATATTATCGATTGAAGGAGTTGAAAATGATTCATTGACTTAGGCATCATGACATTGTAGAAAATATTAAAAATATCTGAATTTTGTAGCTGTGTTTTTAGCCTAGTCACTTGATTTATCTATAAGTTTATATGCTTAGTTGCTAATATTTCTTTGAAAGATTTGATTTTATTGTGTTCTAAAAAAAGATCACGTTGGGAATAGGAATTCAAATACCTGTCAGGTTGCTAATTACTAATTGATATTGGATATTGAAATTTATAATTACATATATGCTTGGCTATTTAGTTTTTGATATTAAATAAATGATCATGTTGGTTGTAGGATGGACAATCTTGCAATTGCTGTACTAATATATAATCTTTTCATGGCTAGATTTTATCGGAGCATCGTAGCATCATAAGCTATTTGCAGAAATTTCATCCTGATGACCATGGACCATTTGGAATCACAGCCACCTGCCTTGAAACTTTTATAAAAAGCTGCGCGGGCTACTCTGTTATCACATATATACTTGGTATCGGAGACAGGTGATTGCTAATTCTATTCATCACACACCATTTTCCATCCAACTATTTCAGCATTGATATGTTGTTTCGGTACTTCTAATACTGGTGAGATCACGTATGCAACATCCCCCCCCCCCCCCCCC